>Ga0310120_10000478_pt1 | contig 31760 bp, 24 predicted proteins | sample CB27_AW_983_MG_FD_203506 | JGI IMG/M metagenome (GOLD analysis project Ga0310120, IMG submission 203506) | Marine microbial communities from Western Arctic Ocean, Canada - CB27_AW_983 | ecosystem: Environmental > Aquatic > Marine > Oceanic | place: Canada: Western Arctic Ocean | collected...
TCCGCTCCTGACCAGCGGCCTGAAGCGTCTTCCCGAGCCGGGGAACCTTGCATATCCCCTGCGTGGTTCGGTCTTCGAGACGAGAAAGGCTGATCTTCTCCTCCCAAAACTCGAATTGCTGGACTGGAGCAACGAGAACGACACTCACAGTGCCAGGATCCGGTTCATCCCAACCCTGCCTGCACAGGAAATCGTGCTCGGACTGGATCAGGCCCAGGAACTCTCGGGAATCTCCGCGCTTGGAACTGACCTGCCCCTTCCGCAGACGGATCGCTCCAATCGACAATGGCTTCGCTTTCGCGGCGTCCCCAACGATGGTCTCGAAATCGTCCTCACCTGGAAGAGATCGTCCACCCTTCGTTTCTCCTTCGTCGGAAGCACGCCGGGACTTCCGGCGCACCTCGGTGAACTCCGTGCCATCCGCGACCAACTGCCAGCCTGCGCCGCTCACTCTGGCGACCGCTCGATTGTCCTCCGGAGCGTGCTTCTGAAGTCCCCCGTCTTCTAGGGGAACGCACCTCAGTAATTCTCCCCGGGCACGGGAGCGGGCTCATCGACCCGTCAGGCGGCTTTCTCTACCGCCTGTCGGTAGACGATCTTCCCGCCCTTCGCTTCGACCTCGATCACATCGCCCTCGACAAAGGTACCTTCCAGCACTTCCAGGCTGAGAGGATCGAGGAGATGCTTCTGGATGGCCCGCTTGAGAGGTCGCGCTCCGTAGACTGGATCGTAGCCCTGGTTGGCCAGGAATTCTCCGGCCCCGGCACTCACTGCCAGCCCGAGACCCTGCCTGGCCAGGCGCTTCCTCACCCGCTCCAGTTGAAGTCCCACGATGCTCTCAAGTTCCCTGCGATTGAGTCGATCGAAGATGACCGCTTCGTCCACGCGATTGAGGAACTCCGGACGGAAATGCGCACGCAGGGCCTCGGTCACCCCGGCTTCCCGCTGTTCCGTATTCTCCTCCTCGGTAATGAACTGGTTCCCGATGTTTGAAGTCATGATCAGGACCGTGTTTCGGAAGTCCACCGTCCGGCCCTGCCCGTCGGTAACACGCCCGTCGTCGAGGACCTGGAGCAGGAGGTTGAAAACATCGGGATGCGCCTTCTCGATTTCGTCAAAGAGCACCACCGAGTAGGGCTTGCGCCGCACGTGTTCGCTCAACTGGCCTCCCTCTTCATAACCGACGTATCCCGGGGGGGCACCAATCATGCGGGCCACGCTGTGCTTCTCCATGTACTCCGACATGTCGATCCGCACCATCGCCCCTTCGTCGTCAAAGAGGAACTCGGCCAGGGCCTTGGAAAGCTCTGTTTTGCCCACCCCGGTCGGACCAAGAAAGAGGAATGAGCCAATGGGCCGGTTTTCATCCTGTAAACCTGCCCGTGCACGCCGCACCGCGTTCGAAACGGCATCGATGGCGGTCCGCTGCCCGATAACGCGTTCACCCAGACGTTCTTCCATCTTCACGAGCTTGCAACGCTCAGCTTCCCGGAGCCGGTTCACCGGGATCCCCGTCCAAGAGGCCACCACCCTGGCGATATCCTCCTCCGTGACCTCTTCCTTCAGGAGTTGTCCTCCGACCTGTCGGTCCCCTAGACGTTCCTGGGCCTGCTGGAGATTCCTCTCAGCCTCCGGCAAGGCACCGTAGGTCAGTTCGGAGGCCCGGGCCAGGTCGCCGATACGCTGGGCCTGCTCAGCCTCCGTCTTCACCTGGTCGATGTGCTCCTGCAACCTGCGGGCTTCATCGATAATCTCCTTCTCATTGCGCCACTGCGCCAGCAGGCCCGCCGACTTCTCCTTCAGATTGGCCATCTCCTCCACCACCTTCTCCAGGCGCTCCGCACTCGCGGGATCAGACTCCTTTTCCAAGGCCTGACGTTCCATCTCAAGTTGCATGATCTGCCTCTCAATCTGATCGATCTCGGTGGGCATGGAATCCAGTTCGATCTTGAGGCGGGAAGCCGCCTCGTCCATCAGGTCTACCGCCTTGTCGGGAAGGAAGCGGTCCGAGATGTAGCGATCTCCCATGGTAGCCGCCGCCACCAGGGAGCTATCCTGGATCCTTACCCCGTGGTGCACTTCATATCGCTCCTTGAGGCCCCGGAGGATCGCGATGGAATCCTCCACCGAGGGTTCCTCCACCTTCACCGGCTGAAAGCGGCGCTCAAGCGCGGCATCCTTTTCAATATACTTGCGATATTCGTCGAGCGTGGTGGCTCCAATGGTGCGCAGTTCCCCGCGGGCCAACTGTGGCTTGAGCAGATTGGAGGCATCGACCGCTCCTTCACTCGCACCTGCGCCGACGATGGTGTGGAGTTCATCAATGAAGAGCACAATCTCTCCCTCCGCTTCGGTAACCTCCCTGAGAAAGGCCTTGAGCCGGTCCTCGAACTCCCCGCGGTACTTTGCTCCTGCAATCATTCCTCCCAGGTCCATCGCGATGATGCGCTGGTTCTTCATGGATTCCGGCACATCACCACTTACAATCCGGCGCGCCAACCCCTCCACGATGGCGGTCTTGCCCGTCCCTGGTTCCCCGATGAGAACCGGGTTGTTCTTGGTGCGGCGCGAGAGAACCTGGAGGATACGCCGGATTTCCTCGTCTCGTCCGATGACCGGATCGATCTTGCCGGACCGGGCGAGCGCACACAGGTCCGTTCCATACTTTTCCAGCGCCTGGTACTTCCCTTCCGGTGACTCATCCGTGACCTTCTGGCTCCCACGCACTTTCTTGAGAGACTGATCAAGAGCCTCCCGGGTCACACCTGCATCCTCCAGGAGCTTGCCTGCAGTGCTATCGCCTTCCATCGCTCCAAGCAGAAAGTGCTCCACGCTGAGAAAATCGTCCCCCAGTTTCATGCGTACCTCGTCGGCAGCGTCAAGGGTCGCCCGCAGGCCGCAACTGATCTGCGGCTGTGCACTCGCGCCCTGCATGCGCGGTTCCTTGTCGAGGGTGGTGATGATGCTGGCCTTGAGGACAGGGAGGTCCACGCCGGCCTTCTCCAGAAGGGAAACCACGATTCCCCCTTCCTGCTGCAGCAGTTCCAGCAACACATGCGCACTCTTGAGCTCGGGATGAGCTGACTTGAATGCCAGCCGCTGAGCCGCCTGGAGCGCTTCCTGAAGTTTGATGGTCAATTTATCGAGGCCCATGCTGCATTCCTCGCAATTCGCGGACCAACGCTCCGGCCCTTCGAATACAGGGGATTCTCCTGATGGAGGGACATCCTGACCCCAGCCCTGCGACAGCATGGCGTGTCGATTTGTCCCGAATCACCCGTCTTGCCTCCCTGGTCGTTCCCGGAGATGCTCCGCCTCCATGACGACCCGAGAACGCCTCCTTCTCATTGCACCCGGCGTCCTCTTCCTGGTCGCCTTCGGCTCTTTTGAACTGGGTCGCCTGGCGAGCCGCAAGGAGGCCGAGCGCACGGTGGCGGCTAAACATGGGGGGCCTCCTCCGGCCCCCTCGGCGATGGACGACGACGCCCTGATCAGGAATCTGCAGGCGCAGGATCTGGATGAACGTCGGTTTTCATTCGCCCGCGTGATCGAAGGTGCCACCGGAAAGGCGGTGACTCCCTTTGACGCCCGGGAGCCAGCTTCCACAGTCATTCTGGAAGCGATTCGAAACGCCGCCGACCATGCCATGCAAATCCACAGCGAGGAAAGTTCCCCCTTGCGGAATCTGCGCCGTATCAACGAGGGTTCGCGCTTCTTCGAGGACACCCTGCGGGAGCGGATCGACGACCACCCCTCCCTTTTCTGCACCATCCCGCTCACCTCCGAGGGCAGGGAACAGCGCACGGGGTATCCGGATCTGCGCATTGAACATGTCGATTCCGGAACGGTGGCCTATCTCGATCCCAAGCTCTACGAGGAAGAAAACCGCAGATCCGCCTTGCGGAGTTTCTACTACAAGCTTGGGACAAAGCCTTCCAAGGTCACCGAAGATGCCCACCACCTTCTTCTCGGCTTTGCCCACGACGGTGTGAACGGATCCTGGAGCTTTACCAGTTGGGAACTCCTCGATCTCACCACCCTGAAGATAGAACTGAAGGCGGAATTCCAGGCCTCCAACCGGGATCTCTATGGTGACGGATCCCACCTGGCATCCTCGCGCCCGGCAACCGGCAAATGACCGGCAGGCCGTCATCGACCGCCATGAACTTCTCACCGAATTCCTGGGGTTCTTCGAGATAGAGGAGGATGCCATCTTCCGCGACGTGGAAGGCATGGAGCCCCATGTCTCCCAGGCCACCCGGAACGCCCTGCGTCCCCTCACCGGGATTCTCCGCGAGGCCCCCGATTCCGGCGAGCGCGTTCTGAAGCACCTGAGCGAGCAGGCCGATTCATCTTGCCCAGCTCTGATTATCCCGGTGGAATCGCCAATCCTCAGATTCCAACACGCCATGAAATCCTTTCCCGTCATCGTGCTCTCGCTCTTTTCCTCCTCCCTCATCGCCGCCGAGCTCGGACAGGTCTCCGGGGTGGAAGCTCAACCCCTCATCGCACAGACGAAACGCCTGATTGAGGCCCTGGAATTTGTAGGCACACCCCTTGCTGCTGCCCGGAAACAGGCCCTTGAGAGGGCCCTGTCGGGCGAGAATGACGCCGCCGTGAGCACCGCCATACAGGCCGTTCTGGACCCCCTCTGCCTGGCAGGGGTGATCATCAATCCCGAATCGCGCGTGAAAGTCGTCCCGGGTCCCGCCAAGCCTGTTCTGGTGGAAGGCGGCTGGACTGTTTTCCTCATCAAGGTACACAACCAAGCAGGTGTGACCGCCCCCCTGCTGGTGCAGAGCCCCAACGCGCGAAGCATGCACAACTCGCCCAAGGAGGACCTGCCCGACCGCTGGTTGGATCTCGCCACCATGGACAGGCAACCGCTCACCAGAACCCTGGGTGGACTTGAACTGGAGTACCGTATCCTCTCGCTCTACAGCCGGGACCGGGGAAAGAGGGAGGGCAAACTCCAGTTCGACGTCGGCCAGGGAACCCAGGACCTGGGCTTTCGCAACGAGAGCAACATCCTCTTCACCTGCCGACCCGCTCATGAGGTCGGGCTCGAAGTTCTTGATGAGAACGGCAAACCCACCACCGCCGCTTTTGAGATCCGCGACCACCTCGGCCGGGTTTACCCGTCGCAGTCGAAGCGGGCCGCTCCCGACTTCGCCTTTCATCCTCAGATCTACCGTGCCCACGGAGAGACCATCCGTCTGCCCACCGGCACCTACACCATCCGAAACTACCGCGGTCCCGAGTCGCTCCCGCAGGAGCGTCAACTCGAAGTCGATCAGAACACAGGGAAACTCTCCTTCAAGATCAGGCGCTGGATCGATCCCTCCCTCATGGGCTGGTGGTCGGGTGACCATCACATCCACGCCGCGGGCTGCGCCCACTACACCAATCCCACCGAGGGCGTCCACGCTCCTGACATGATGCGGCACTGCCTGGGAGAAGACCTCAAGGTCGGATGCAACCTCACCTGGGGACCATGTTTCGACTACCAGAAGAAATTCTTCACCGGCAAGGACGACAAGGTCTCCCGTTATCCCTATCTCCTCCGCTACGACATAGAGGTCTCCGGCTTCGGATCACACCAGAGCGGTCACCTCTGCCTCCTCCGCCTCAAGGACCAGATGTATCCAGGGGGAGATTCCAAGCACCACTGGCCCAAGCTCTGCCTGAACACCCTGCGATGGGCCAAGAAACAGGGCGCCCTGGTCGGCCCCGCACACTCCGGCTGGGGCCTGAGCGTCCCCGGTGATGAACTCCCCAACTACAATCCTCCCCCTTTTGATGGAATTGGCGCCAACGAGTACATCGTCGATGTCACCCACACCGTAGAAGGCCCGGATGGCAGGCAGGTGCCCGCGGTCGATTTTCTTTCCATGGTCGACACACCCTACCTGTGGGAACTCAACATCTGGTACCACACCCTCAATTGCGGCTTCCGCACCCGGATCAGCGGGGAAACGGATTTTCCCTGCATCTATGGCGAACGGGTGGGACTGGGACGCTCCTACGTCAAACTCGAGAACAAGCTCACCTTCGACAAATGGTGTGAAGGCATCCGTCAGGGCCGCAACTACGTTGGTGACGGTCGCTCGCACCTGATTGGATTCCAGATCAACGACATTGAAATGGGCGTGGGTGACAGCAACGTCCGGCTGGACAGGCCGGGCAAGGTGACCACCCGGGTCAGGGCCGCAGCCTTTCTGCCGGAGAAACCATATCCCGGAATACGGGACCTCCCCTACCAGAAGAAACCCTACTGGCACATTGAACGCTCCCGGCTTGGCGATTCCCGTGACGTAACGGTTGAAATCCTCGTCAATGGGAAAGCCGTCGCACAGCGCAGGCTGCATGCCGACGGCAGCCTGAAGGACCTGGCTTTTGAGGTTCCCATCGAACGCAGTTCGTGGGTCGCCGCCCGCATCCTTCCTTCCTCCCACACCAACCCGGTCTGGGTTACGGTCGCGGACAAACCCGTGCGGGCTTCCCGGCGCAGTGCGGAATGGTGCCTGCGTGGAGTAAATGACTGCTGGAAGCAGAAGGAGAAGTTCATCGACCAGGATGAACTGGATGATGCCCGGAAGGCCTATGACCACGCCCGTAACACCTACCAGCGCATCATCGACGAGTCGGAGATCCGCTGAGTGGCAACTGCCGACTCCGATCGTCTGCTCCAGTCAGGGCGCGGACGATCAGACCTCCCCCCGGGATCCTGACGCTCACATCCGCAAGCTCTACACGGTTGACAGGAAGCCATTTGGGGAATGAATTGCTCTCACAAAATGACCTGGAACGAACAATTCATGAAACTGTTCGAGCGCTGCGTCAAACGTTACCGGTCCGGGGACGCGGACTTCGTCCACTACTATGGCGGGGACGACCTCCGTTTTCTGAAGGAGATTGGCTGCAAGCCGCGGGAACTCTTCGACTTCGTGGAGGATTACGTGGACGAACAGGCTCCTGCCCCAAGCACCGCCCTTCTCATCGCCGGAGTCCGCCGCGATTACCTGCACGTGATCCAGAACAGCATTCCCAGCGAAGTGGAAATCACGCGCGACGACCTTCCTACCTTCGGAGACACCCTTGGAAACATCGCCTATCTGCCACGAATCCTGGCCAAGGCCCGGGCCAAACTCCGGGGGGAACTCGATCCGGACCTCATGTACTGCTGTGGAGGCGATCGCAAGTTCCTCCGCCAACATTCGATCCACCCTGCGGACTTCCTCCGAAACGTCTGGGCCGCCGGCGACAACGATGACGAGGTCGTCAACCTTGTCCGGAGCAGCGTTGACAGCTCACAGGAAAGCGATTCCGATTAAGCCAATGACCCTGTGGCAGTTCTTAACAACTGTTCCCACCTGGACGCCAAATTAACGTTTCGGATCACAACCGTTCCGTCTCAGCCTGTGCCATGTCCAAGTATGACGGCGAACAGATTCTGGTCGTTCCACGCAGCCTGTTCGACGAACTGGGGGACTTTCAGGGCCTCACCACCGAAACGGAGCGCTACATCCCCTCCCTGCTCGACCCCTCCAATAATTTCTTCATGGATCGCAAAACCGCGGAAGAGGATCCGGGCCACAAGCAGATCATCCCCTATTCGCTCTTTCGCCACCAGAACCACTACCTCCACTACGTTCGCGGCAAGTCGGGCGGAGAAAGCAGGCTCCACTCCCTGGGTTCCCTCGGCATTGGTGGTCACATCAATCCCGTCGATGAACGTGGCGATCCCCTTGGCCACGCCACCTACATGGCCGGTGTGGAGCGCGAGATCGAGGAGGAACTCGTGCTCTCCTCCCGTGTCACGCAACGGATTGTTGCGCTACTCAATGACGACAGCAATGCGGTGGGACAGGTGCATCTCGGGGTAGTCCACCTCTTTGAGCTGTCCAACGACGAGGTAAGCGCCCGCGAGGACGCTCTCTCCGATCTGCAATTTCAGAACACCGGGACTCTCAGGGGCCCCCTCTACGACTCACTCGAGTCCTGGTCCCGCTTCTGCGTGGATGCTCTGGACGAGTTCTGATCGCTGCCCCATCGCCGCAGTCCGGCAAGTCCGGCTGCCAATGATCACAGCGCCTGAATGACCGGACCTTCCGGCTCCACCACGGCAAGATTTCCTACCCGGCGTAGGAGGATTCCACCCGCTGGGCGACGTCCCGGTAACCGTAGTCCACCTCGTAGATCTGCTTGAAGCAGTCGAGCGCCTCATCCTTGCTCTCCACCTTCTCATGGATGAGACCGAGTTCATAGAGAACCTCCTTCTTGATCTTGTCCATCACTGTCAATTCAGCATTGGCGTCCGAGAGCTGCTTGATGGCCATGTCTCTCATCCCCTTGGCATCGAAGGTGCGCCCCAGGAGCAGGAGCACCCTGGTGCGAATATGAGGGTTCCGGGTGGCCTGCTGAAGGTGCGGAATGGCATCGCTGTATTCCCTCGCATGGTAGAGCGCCTGGCCAAGGTCATAGCGAAGCTGGGGATCAGTCGGGTTCTGTTTCACCCGCTTCCGGCGCTCCTCCACCTGAGCGACCGCCCTCGTCTGTTGAAACTCTTCCAGAGCGGCATGAGCTTCCTCGTCGTCAGGATTCTCCGACACCCGGATCTCAAGACTTCTGATCTCCTCTTCCCCGGCACGGTCTTTCATGTTGTTGACCTTCATCTTGAGGGCCGCATCTCCCGCCGAGAGGGTGTAGGCCCACTCATACATCTGTTGCGCCATCGCCCAGTCTTCCATCTGCTCGTAAATGGCAGACAACTTTTTGGCCACATCGAAATTGTTAACGTCCTCGTTGTACTGGAGGACGAGCTGGTCACGCTTCTCCTCAAGCTGATCCTGGGTCATGGCAGACCGGGAGGCCTTCTCAAGGGCGAGAGCCTCCTCATCATCCTTCATCACGAAGGCCCCGGAAGAATCCTGACTGCGCGCCATGGAGGCCCTCGCGGTCATGTCCTTCTCGCCCTTAACCGCATCGGTATCGGTCTGGTCCGCCTTGACGATGTCCCTGTAGACCCCGGCTGCCTCTTCCGGCATGTCACGATTCTCGTAAAACTGAGCAAGTTTGTGCAGGAGCTTGGTGTTGTCCGGCGTGGCCCTCCGGATGGTCTCAAGCGCGAAGGCGGCAGTATCCAGCATGTTGACGCTGAAGGCCACGTCGTGGAGCAACTCATTGAGCGAAGCGTTGTAGGGATCCTTCTCCAGTTCTTTCTCAATGTCATCGATGACCCCGACTGGATCCTTCCTGGCCTTGCCCTTCAATTTCCCGGCACCCCCTCCTCCGAAGAGCCCCTTCTTCTTGGGCGGGCCGGCAATCTTCATCTCCGCGGCACGCAATTTCTTGCGACCATCGATGAATCCGGGCTCCATCTTGAGCACGGAGATCAGTAACTTCACGGCATAGCCCAGGTTGTTCTGTCCAATGGCGGCATCCGCTTTGAGAACAAGATCACTCAGGTTCTTGGGAAGGCCTTCAATTCCGATTTCGGTGGGGCTTGATTCTTCAATGGATTCTTCGACCATGACGGTGGGATTTTGCGTGGGGCGCTAATGAAGCGACTTCCGCCCGACATGGCAAGCGCCCGGTTGGCACGGGGAAAATAGGCCCGCTCAGTCGAACGCACCAGTGATTCTGTTCTGTTTCCTGCTAGCGGCCCTGCTTCTTGCGCATGGCACGGTGGACCGGAGAAGTCATGAGCGAACCACGGGAGGCCTTTGAGGTTTCCTGCACCGGGACAGCCTGGCCCGCCCCCGCATTCGGGTTATCAGCCTGATTGGCCTGCAGGGCCCCTCGCGGGGGCAGGACTCCCTGCCCGACCGAGGCCCGGGCCCGTGGAGCAACATCACTTCCTGCATCGTAATCCTGTTGGTAACGCTTCAGCTCCGTTTGGCTATTCAGGATGGAGGGATGAATGAGAATGACCAACTCCTCCCGCTGGATGTCCTTGCTGTTGACCCCCAGGAACTTGCCAAGGAAGGGGATGGAACTCAGGAAGGGCATTCCCGAGCCGGTCCGCGTATCCGACTCGGTGATGAGCCCGCCCAGCACGATGGTCGAACGGTTGGGCACGGTCACCCGGGTCGAGATCTCGTCGGTATCGATGTCGGGCACTTCCCCGAATCCCTGGATGGCACGGTTATCCCCGATATTATCCCTTACCAGGGAAATTTCGAGAGTGACCTCGTCCGCGGAGTTCACCAGCGGCCGCACTTCCAGTTCGAGCACGATATCGCGAAACTCCACGTTGGTGGAAAATCCTGTCTGCGTCCCCCCCTGAAAGGTGCTGGTGGGCACCGCGATCCGCGATCCGGAACTGATCCGCGCAACCCCGTTGTTGGTGGTGAAGATCGTAGGCCGCGAAATGGCCGTGAAGTTCCGGTTCGTCTCCAGCGCATTCACGAACACCCCGAAGTTGTCTCCGATCACGGCATAGGCCGAAAGGCCGCCGGCCGCAGCACCTGGCGCTCCCAGCAGTGAATTGAAGTCGAGCAGGGTGTCGGGATCGATCACGGAGGGCACGCCATTACGGTTCTGCACGGCCCCTCTGAAGTCATTGTCACCGCCAAGCAACCTGGCCAGGTCCACTCCGAAGCTCCGGTCCTTCCCGAGATCGTAGCGGGCAAAGACCGCCGTGATGGCCACCTGTTCCGACGGTTGGTCCAGTTCAGTCACGAGAGACTGCACGATCTCGATATGGTGCGGCGGGCCATTCACCACGACGCTGTTGGAAATGTTGTCACCCACCAGCAGGGTCTTGCCGATAAGGATCGACTCGGGTGCGGTCTGGATGTTCTGCTGGGCAAGCTGCGCCCGCGAACCACCGCCGGTTCCACCCGTTCCGCCCGTTCCAAAGCTGGTGCGGCCGGTTGTGCTCGAACCGGTGCGACTGCTCGTGCCGCTTGTCCGCCCGGTCACGCCCGTGGGACTGCGACGAGAGCTTCCCCCTCCCCCGCTGGCAGAAGTTTCCAGAGTACGCTCCAGCGCATCCGCCGCCACCGGGATGAACTCGGTCACCGGCAGGTAGCGCAGCTTCACGCGCAGGAAGTTCCGCTTGGAACTGGGCGCATCAAAGTCCGCGATGAGACCTTCCACGAAAATGATGTCCACGGGGCGCCCCATCAGGAAGATGCGACTCGTCCGTGGCTGCGCAATAATATTGATGGGAGTATCCTCCCCGGATGATGAGGCTCCTCCGGCGACCTTGGCGGCATTGGCGGCATTCGCGGCCGCGGGGGCGTTTGGCAGCGGGGGCGCAGCCGGATTGCCGGTGTTGGCCGGCGTCGTGCTCCGTCGCACCCCGGCCGTGGCATTAGTCTGCCGCTGGTTGTTGAAGATCTCATTGAGACGGGTGGCCAGATCCTCCACATCGGCGAAGGTCACCTCCACGAACTTGGTTCCTACCTGCGCGGAGGGAACGTCGATCCGATCCTTCAGTTCCACCAGCATGCGCACGAGGGGCAGATTACCAGAGATCACCACCGATCCGGCATTTGGAATAGCCGCTACCGTCCCGGCTGAACCAAACTGCTGCACCACCGACTGGAAAGCGCGCAACGCGTCGTCGGGTTTGAGATACTGCAGGGCCATCACGTAGGTCACGAAGCCATCGGCAGAAACCTGGTTCTCCAGATCGTCAATGTCGTCACCCACCGGAGGACCCAGGGGCTTTGGACCGCTGGTCTGGGAGTTGGCGAGGACCAGTTTCACAAAGCTCGGATCGTCATCGTCGGGAATGATCTCCAGGCCTTCCATCACAAGGCGTTTCTCAATCACCGTGGCGGCTTCGGCATAGGTCATCTGTCCCGGCACAATAAAGGAGACTTCCGCTGCGGAGGCTTCCTGGCTCACCAGGACCTTCTTGCCCGTGTAGGTGTGGTAGAGGTCCGCGATATCCTGCCCGTTAAGGTTGGCGGCATTTAACTGGGCTGGCAGATTTGGATCCGGGGCGTTGGGTCCGGCCACGAGAGCGCGCCCGGGAACAGGATCCTGCGGGTCAGGGTTGGCAGGATTATCGCCGGGCACCGGGGGAACCAGTCCAGGAGGTGCAGGCACCGGAGCCGGGGCGGGCGGACCTGCAGGGTTGGCAGGATTCTCCGCCGGGGCCGCAGGATTCTCCGGAGGCGCCGGGGGCGCAGCAGGGTTCTCCGCCGGGGCCGCAGGGGCCGCAGGATTCTCCGCAGGGGCCGCAGGATTCTCCGGAGGCGCCGGGGGCGCAGCAGGGTTCTCCGCAGGGGCCGCAGGGGCCGCAGGATTCTCCGCGGGCGCCGGAGGCGCCGGGGCGGGAGGTTTCCCAGGCGCGGGAGCCTGGTTGTCCTGGGCGGCCAGAGGCAGCACGAGGGTGAGCAGGAGGCAGAATGCAGTCGTTGGTCTCATTGATCTGAAGTCGTAAAAGTTGATGGAGCCTCTAGCGGCTGGGAGGATTGGGAATGCGGCGGACGCGCGGGTTGCCGGCGGAGGGCGAAGGCTTCGATGATGGGCGGGTTGGACCGCGACTGCTCGAGGGACGTTGTCCCGGCTTCGTGGTCGGTTTCTTCGTGGTCGGCTTTCTGCCTACGGGAGCCCTCGGAGTGGCCTTCTTGAGCACGATGAACTTCTTGTCATACTCCACCGTGCCGATCTTGCCGCTGCGATTCTTGATCTCGACCTTGGTATCCATGAAGCCCTTGCCCCGGTCCACATTCACCACCTCGAAACCCTGGTCGTTCTCTTCTTCCGGACGCAGACGGATGCGCTTGTCGCGTTCCTTCTTGTTGATCAGGACCACGAACCAGCCTCCTTTCACCTCGCAGGTTCCGGCCAGGGTGTAGTCATCGAGGGGATTGTCCTCTTCCGCCTCCACCTCCGGCGGCGGCGGAGGCACGGTGAAGGCGGACTTGGTCCACAGTTCACTGTAGCGGGCCAGCGGCGTCTTGGTGGGAACCTCGGAGAATGCCGGGAGCACTGCAACCGCGAACAGGGAGGCGGCGCAAGGGACGGTCAGGAATTGGAGGGGTTTCATCATGGCTTAAATCTGGTTGGAGGGGGCTTCAGGTAGTGCTCTCGGCTTCATCTCTTCCCTCGGGAACGAACCACTGCTCAAGCACCACCGCGCAGTCGACCTGGGTATCATCATCCTTCTTGGGATTGATTCGCAGACTGGTGGCGGTCCGCAGTTCCGAGGGAGAATTCAGGCGGTCGATCCACTGGAAAAGAACCTGCTCCCGTCCGCTCACTTCAATTTCCACCCGGGCACGGAAAAATTCGAGCTTCTCGCCCTCGATCCCGGTCATGGGTTTGACCCGCTTCACGGTCAGACCCCGCCGCTTCGCCTCCCGGTTGGCCAACGCCTCCAGGTCTGCAAGGGCCTTCTGCGGGCTCTTGATCTGCTTCTGCTCATTGCGTTCAAGCCACTCGATCTCGGCCCGCTTGGAATCCTGGGCATCCATCGCGGCCATGGCCTCGCCTTTCATTTTGACAAACTCCTCCTCCCGCTCCACCGCGTCATTTTTCTTGTCCGCGTACCACAACTTGTAGACCCCGACGTTCAGAGCCACGAACACGAGGATTCCCACGAGGATAATCAGTTTTTTTTCTCGATCACTCATCCTTACTGTTCCTCCGGCCCCCTGAGTCTTGCTTCATACTGAAAGGACCACTTGTCTCCCTTGGCCTGGGGCGGCGGCGTGGTCCACTGGTAGTCGTTCAGTCCCCTCTCCCCCTTGAGGGCCTCGTCAAAGGCCGTGGCCTGCCCCAGTTCATCGGACTTGCCCTGGAGTCGGATGCTCCGAATAAGGGTCAACTCGCCTTCAGAGTCCACCTGGAGCTGGTTGGAAATATCAGCGCGGTCAAGGCGCACCCCTTCTTCGCCCCCCCGGGCCCTCATGCAATGATAGAGCAGTTCCACCGTGTTGTGATCCTGTTCCACCACCGGTTGGAGCTCTCTCCACTTCTGCTCATGCCGCATCCCGTCTTCGTGGACGTCTGCAAACGGGGTGTATTCCACAAGAGCCTTGTCTGCATTCTTCCTGGCCTTCGCAAGGCTGTTCCACAGGATACCTATCACCCCCAGATAGACGACTACCGCCGCAGCCGAGGCAATCACGATCTGCTGCTTCTTGCGCCTGGCCACGCGCTCGGCGCGCACATCGGCCGGCAGTAACTGGCTCGAACGGGCCGGAATGACCGGGGCCGGCTTGGTCGCCACCGTGGCTGGCCCGCCAAGGCCGGCAGCCATCCCCAGGGCCTCCAGTTCCTCCGTGCCGGGAGCTGTTTCCTCGTCCCCCACCCAGACGAAGCAGTGCCGTGGCGGGGAATCAATCAACCCCTGCAGCTGGAGCTGCATGAGCGTAAGGCTGATCTCCCGGCCCGCGTCCTCGCCAAGCTGGTTGGAAGCCAGGGCCTCAAACTCCAGGGCCTGGCCTTCTTCGGAAAGGGCGAAGACCCAGCGGCCAAGTTCCCGCCAGACCACCACTCCATCGGCAGGTAGTGGCAGGCAGCGGGCCGAAATGTCGAAGTGTTGCGGTGAGCGCCGGGGCAGGTGGCCCTCCCTGGGAGGGGCCAGCACGACCGGCACCACCAGGCTCTCCTCCCCGCGCGTCCCGACCTTGAAAACGTCGCTCAGCACCCCGGCATTCATCCCGGGGCGCATCCCCATCCGCTCCAGGTGCATCTCAGACAGATCGCTGAGCAGGGCATCATCCGAGGTGGGTGCTCGAAAGGGCAGGGCCGAAACATCGCGCACCGGAAACGCCATGGTCAGTTCCCCGATTGGAATGCCCTCCACGTCCAGGACGCGCGTGGTCCCCGAACGCAGGACGAGGTTAAGCCCGGCACCATTCAGGCCCGTCCAGGCCTCCCACCCGTCAGCTCCGGGCAGCAGGAGAACCTTCTCACCTTTCTTTTTTGCCTTTGGAATCATGGTACTTGTTCCACTTTTCGCTCCAGGATGGACGGACGACCCGTCCGATTCCGTACGATCAGGGTGATCCGACGCTTGATCTGCGCTCCGCCGAGGCCCGACCAACCGGTTGATTCGATGCGGGTGGTCGGGTCGTTGGCAGTGAGGCGGGGCTCGACGATCATCCGTTGGATGTCCGGGACTCCTAGCAAATCGAGAACCTCTCCGCTATTATTAAAAGGCTGATCGTCTTCCGTGCCCCGGATCATGTCCGCCCCCAGCACCCGGTCCCGGATGGCCGAGGCATCATCGATGGAGACTTCCGCCGCCCGGGCCAGTTTTTCCGGGTCCGCTTCGTTGACATCCAGTCCCCCGCTGCTCCAGATCGTGAACCAGTTACGCCAGTTGGGATAAATGCGTTCCAGGTCCTCCATCCCCCGCACCAGTCTCATCTCATCCAAGGAGTAGAAGGGGCGATTATAAGGCCGGTTCAGAAAACCCAGTCCCTCATAATAGGGGAACTCCGCTCCATTGAGCTCCTCCAGTTCATTCTCGTCCACCCAGTCCACGAGGGCGTCCACCACTTCCTGGGCGAACTCCCCCTCGACCCCCCATTCCACGAACATTTCACGCAGCAGGGCCTTGTCGGGATCGGCCCCGTCCCCACGGTTCATGAGCAGAGAGTTGATATTGAAGCGGGACCCCTCCGACTCGATGCTGGCCGAGAAGCCCACATCCCCCGGGAAGCGTTGTTCCAGGAGGAGATAGTCCGAGCGCTCCACCACCGGGTTACAGGCCACCGAGATTCCCATCTCGGCCATCTGGGTCGCCCGGACTCCCTCCACCTGGCCGGAGACAAGGCGGTCCTCGTAATCCAGCAACTGGATCGCGGTGAAGATATAGAGAGCCATCACACTGATGAGCCAGAACACCGCCACCATGGTACTGCCCCGCCTTCCCCGCACACGGAAGCGCGCGGTCGTCCCGACCGTCATCCCTCCCTGCACTGGAACGTTTGCTTTCATCTTCCTGGGGTTCCCGGCCCCGGTGGGCCAGGGCGGCTACCGCCTCCGGGCGTAGGAGGTGCCGACCTCGTTCGTGAACTGCCACCACCCCCCCGGCGATCCCCTCCTCCGTCCCGTCCTGCGTCCCGTCCCCGGCCGCTATCGCGCCCGGAAGATCCCCGGCCGCTTGCCCCCTGGCGCTGCTGCGGGGCCGCCCGACGCTGGGATCTCATGACCGTCTCCGGGTTCAACTTGGGCGGGAGCCAGAAATGATGAACGATCTCATCGGAGTTTTCATCGAACTTCACCCGCAATTCCATCTGAACCGGCAGGCGTCCCTGCACGTCCCAGGTCTCGGTATAACCTTGATCTTCGTCATTCAGTGCCCGGCCGTCCCGCGCCCACCATTCGAACCAGAAGACGTCCCGCAGGAGAATGATCTCCGCCACAGGCTCGGCATTCACATTGGCGGTCGAGTCGCTGTCATCGAGGATGGCCTCCTCATAATAACGCAGGACCACGTCGAGATCTCCGCTGCGCGTAGGCACGGTGGAAATCTGGACGGCCTCCGCCGAGATGGCCTGGCCGGACCATGAAAAGGAAGTGGGAACGTTCTGAAAGGTGAGATCGCTCAGGAAATGCGAGCCTGCATCATTCCGGAGGAGTTCCATCTCTGCATTCCCCGGCAACTGGCTGAAGTTTCTTCCCAGGAAGGCAATGAGGGCCTCCTGGGTCATGTGCTGCCGCCCGTCGTCGGCCATCTGATTCGACATCTCCAGGGCTCCGTCCACGATCCACATGATGGAAACCAGCAGGATCCCGGCAATGGCCAAGGCGAGGACCGCCTCCAGCAGGAGGATCCCCCGCCGGGAACGCCGGACACGTCGTGTCCCGTGGTTACTGTTGGTAAAGTCTCGCATAGCGCCAGGTTTCAGCGATTCGCTCATGCCACCTGAGGTCCTCGTACCAGGTCCCGATGACCTGCACGTGGTACATCTGCTGCATGACCCGCCCCTTTTCCGTCGTCATCCGCTGTTCTTCCACCACGTCCTCCAGCGGCCGGATAACGATCTGAATCTCCAACTCGTTTTTCTCCTCAAGGGGATAGGATTCCTCCAGCTCCTCGATCTCCGGCAAGGTGGCATACTTCATCAGTTCGCTGTGAAGGATACGCCCCATCTTGGCGTCCCTCCGCATCTCGCGCAGGATCTCCGCGATGTCATTGAGGGCCACCATGTAGGACACTCCCACCATCGAGAAGACCGTGAGGGCAATCATGACCTCCATCAGGACGAATCCGCCGCGCCGACGCGCTCTGGTAACACCCTTCTTCATTGCATGATCACGGCTTCCTCCTCATCAGTCCGTGCCGTCAGCGGGTTCATGTGCATGATGATGTAACTGTCTTCCCTTGCCACCCGGATCGAAACCGGCTCACACAACCCCGTACTTTGAAACTGCCAGATCACTGACTCTCCCTTCTCGGGCCGGATCCAGGCATCCTCCTTGGTCCCCCAGCGGCGAATCGTAATGACCGCCTCTCCCGCCTCCAGGGTGTCGTAGATCTCCTCGTTGCTCTCGCTGAACTCCCCGTCCTCCGTCAATCCCGGGAGGGCATCCGGATCGAGCAGGTCCTGGCTCCGCACATCCGCCCCGGCAAGGACCACCTTGTCGTGCTCGATGCGGAGCCAGAAGGGCTTCTGGTGCAACACCGACATGGCGTGGCCGCGAGAGGACATCGCCTCGATCTTCACGCTGGCCTTGCGGAGCAACTCCTTGTCCTGGGAGTTAAACTGGTAGGTCAGGCCAACGCTGATCACAACCAGAATAACGACCAATGCCAGAATGGTCTCCAGCAGAGTCATGCCTCTCCGCCGTCCAGGATACCAGCCGCTACTATTCCGTATCCTGACTGCTGAGGTCGTCATCAGTACCGAGTTCGCCGTCGTTTCCTTTCGAGATCACTTCCGGGTAGCTCCGGTCCTTGGAGCCGGGATACTTGTAGACGAAATCCTGATCCCAGCCATCCTTCGGGAGCGTCTTGAAAGTCGGTTCCCAGCTCCGGGGCTCCGGGGCGGTCGTCGGCTTCTCGACGAGAGCCATCACGCCCTGTGACTCCGAGGGATAGTTTCCCGCCCGGTGCCGGTACATCGTGAGGGCACTGTTGATCCGCTGCAGTTTGCTCTTGGTCTGGACCTCCCGTCCAAACCCGGTGAACCCGCCGCTCAGTCCGATCGCGGCCCCAAGGATCAATCCGATGATCCCGAGGACGATGACCATCTCAAGGAGGGTGAATCCCTGCGCCCCCCGGATCTGGGCACTGTTGCGACGTTCAAACTTCACTTTCATTAAATAGATGCTTGTTTTGCTAGGTAAGTTACAGGGATGGTAGCGCCTTTCGACTGAAAAATTGTCCACTGGAAACGGGAAATCACCGGAATTCCGGGCCACGAGACCCTTGGCCTCGTTCATGTATGCGGGAAATGGACGGAATTTCCGCAAATTCGCATGTTATCTTTCCAGCATACCGCCTTCAACAGACCCCACCGCCATCGGTTATCGGGAACCCGGAAGCTGTCTATCGTCTCAGGTTTGAGACCGCCGCGACTTCCTTTGCCGGCAACCAGGCCCGGTGCTCAGCCTTCACGGCCTCCCACTCCGGACTCCCGGCCACGTTGCGCCACTCGTGAGGATCAACCGTGTGATCGTAAAGTTCCTCCGATCCGTCCGCGTAGCGGATGTAGCGCCAGCGTTCACTCCGCACCGCGTGGTTTCCCCGGCCATAGGTCATGAGGGCCGGCTGCTTCCATTCACGGTCCGGATCGCGAAGCAGGGATAACGCACTCAAGCCGTCGCACTTCGCCCCGGGCAATCCACCCAACTCCAGGAGAGTCGGATAGATCACCGAAAGGTCCACCGGTCGCTGACATCGCTCCCCTTCCCCCGTTACCCCCGGGGCCACCACGATGAAGGGGACATGATTACTCTTTTCCCAGAGGGCGAACTTCTCGATGTGATTCTTCTCCCCGAGGTGAAACCCGTGATCGGACCACAGCACCACGATGGTGCGTTCCCGCCGCGGACTGGCATCCAGGGCATCGAGGACCCTCCCCAGTTGCCTGTCCGCGAAGACACAGCAGGCCGCATAGGCCTGCACGAACTGGTCGAAGGATCCCGGCAGGCGACGGTCGAGTTTCATCATCCCGTTCCAGAACCACTTCGTGTTGCCCATGAGCATCTGCGCTCCACCCGGAAGATCCTTCCAGTCATCGGAAAGTCGTGGCGGCGGACGAACCTTCTCCGTTCCCTTGTGATACTGCTTTGGTGCAAAGAAGGGCGAGTGGGGCTTGAAGATTCCGCAGGCCAGGAAGAGTGGCTTGTCCCTGGGGGGATTCTGCAGGGCCTTGATACAGTAGTCCGCGGTCCGGAAGTCGATCGTGTTCCGCTCATCCGGCGGCCACACCCCCCAGTCGGTGTTGCGCGATCCATACTGATCTGCCTCATTGAGTTTCCTGGGCGGCATGTTTTGCGGCGCCATCATCTGGAAGTCGTCGAAGGAGGCCTTGTCGTGAAAGCCTTCCGCCTTGTGATGGAAGATCTTGCCCGCTCCCCGCACCGAGTATCCTGCCGCCTGGAATTGCTGCATGATCGTCCGGCGCTTCGGCAGCGCCTTGCGCCAGTCGCTGTTATTGGCATAGATCCCGGTCGTCGACGGACGTAAACCCGTCAACAGGGCCGACCGGGACGGATTGCAGGCTGGCGAAATACAGTAAGCTCGCGTGAAGAGCACTCCTCTCCTGGCCAACCGCTCCAGGTTGGGCGTCCTGATGGGGGACTCCGGATCCAGCAGCGAGATCCAGTCGTTCATGTCATCGATCGCAATGAAGAGCACATCGGGCCGGGGCATCTCCTGCCCATTCTCCAGGCCAGCCGACCAGGTGACCTGCGCCGTCCAACCGAACAAGAGGAAGGGAACCAGTCCTCTCATCGCTTTTCACGGAACTGAGGATTCGGCTTCATGGCCTCCGCTCCCACCTTGCGCTTCCACCCTTGCAGGACTTCGTTCAACTCGTTCACCAGTTTCGTCTCCTTCGCCGCCAGGTTCATTTTCTCCCCAATATCATCTTCCAGGTCATACAACTCAAATTCTTCGCGTTCGAGGAACTCGATGAGCTTCCACTTTCCTCTCCGCACGATCGATACCGGAGCACTCTGGGGATGCTTGTTGTAGTGCGGGTAGTGCCAGAACAGGGCCTTGCGCCTGAGATCGCCGGAACCATTGACAATCGATGCCAGGCTGACCCCGTCCACGTGCTGGTGCGGGCGGGTGGGCAGTCCCAGCATCTCGAGGATGGTCGGGTAGAGGTCGTTCGTGATCACGGGGGTCTCACTGACCCTTCCTCTCCCCTTCACCCCTGCACCCCCCACGATGAGAGGCACCCGGATCCCCCCCTCGTAATGGGATCCCTTGTTGGCGCGCAGCGGATCATGCCTCGTGGCACCGGCAAACCCTCCGTTGTCAGAGGTGAAGATCACGAGAGTCTTCCTGTCCAGGTCCAGTTCCTCAAGTTTCTTCATCACCCGGCCCACGCTCTCATCCACGCCCGCCACCATGGCGGCATAGACCGGACTACCCTGCCGTTCCGACTTGGGGATCCTGCTGAAGCGGGAGACCAGCTCCTTCCTGGCCTGCAGGGGCGTGTGTGCCGCGTAGTAGGGAAAGTAGAGAAGGAACGGCTTCTCCTTGCTCTTCTCGATGAGAGCCAGGGCCTCATCAGTCAGGCGATCGGTGAGATACTCACCCTCCCTGCCATCCGGCAGGGTGATCTTCTGTACCCGTTCCTCGGTGGTCGGAATCTTCCAGCTCCCCTTGTAGGGATAAAAGTAGCTCCCGGGTGCCCCGTGTTCGCTCCCTCCCACATTCACCTCAAACCCGTGCTGGGCCGGCAGCGAAAAGGGCGGACCTCCCAGGTGCCATTTCCCCACGTGCAGGGTCCGGTAACCGGCTTCCCGCAGGGCCTCGGCCAGGGTCACCTCCTCCAGCGGCAGGCCGCGCAGGAAACGACCTTCCCTCATCCGGTGCCCGCTCGCGCTCCAGCGACCGGCCGGCAACCACTGGGTCATCATGTTCCGGGCCGGATACTTTCCCGTCATGATGCTGGCCCGCGTGGGCGTGCACACCGCGCAGGCCGCGTAGGCATCGGTGAACCGGATGCCACGGGCCGCGAGTCGGTCGATATTTGGAGTGCGGTAGTAGGTGCTCCCCTGGCACCCGAGGTCCATCCATCCGAGATCATCGACCAGGAAGAGAATCACGTTCGTCCGTTCAACTGCCATTACGGCCGCTGGCTGCAGAAACAGACAGACGACAACAAGGAGAACTGCACGTGCCATCACCACGCAGCCTGCACGGTTCCTGCTCTCTTGCCACCCCAAAGAATCCAACTCTGCGCCTACCAGTCGCGCAACAACCTCCAGCAATACCACTGCATCCGCGGCAGGTGAAACGGTCCCTTGAAATGGTTGCCTTTGGCCGGACTGGAAATCCTTCCGTCGCGGTGCACGTAGCCGAACCACTCCCCGTGCTCGCGATCGGCAAAGGTCTGGTGGGCATACCCGTGCACCAGGCGGTGCCACCCGGCATAGCGATCCTCTCCCGTCATCCGGTAAGCCAGCAGGGTGGCGATGATGGCCTCGCAATGCGGCCACCAGAACTTCATGTCATGCCAGTACTCCTGGACCGGCTTGCCGTGCACATCAACGAAGTAAGAGAGTCCGCCGTGCTCCTCGTCCCATCCCCGCTTCCACATGTAATCAAGCATCCGGCACCCGAGGGCCGTGAGCTCCGCGTCTCCTCCCCGCCGCTTCGCCTCGTGCAGGATGAACCACGCCGCCTCGATCGCGTGCCCGGGATTGAGGGTCCGTCCGTCCACATGATCGTTCAATGAGCCATCCGGCGCGACCTGCTCGAACACGCACTCCAGATCATCATCCACGAACAGGCGGATCTCCTCGATGAACTCCCCGATGACCTCCTCCGCCAGTTCATCGCCGATCGTCTCCACCAGTTCCTGGGCCACGTGCAGAAAGATCATGGGAACGCCGATCGACCGGGTCGGCCGCTCCTCTGTCCACTTTGCTTCCCCGGCCGGCAAACGCCCCTTGCTATACTCCAGGCACAGGCGGAACAACTGCCGCGCCTGCTCCACCGAGTCCCCGCACCCAGCTGCCGCGCCGTAAGCCGCCAGGGCCATCACCGTGAAGGCCTCGGTGAAAAAATAACGCCTTTTGCGGAGTGGTTTTCCCTCCCGCGTGACCAGGAAGAACATGCGGTCGTCCTCGTCAAAACAGTGGTCCCGCAAAAAATCAACGCCGCTCCGGGAGGCCGCCAGCCAGTCCGGCCGGGGCTCCACGGTCCGGTGCAGGGTCGCCAGCAACCAGGCAAAGCGCCCCTGGACCCAGACCGGCTTGTCATCATCGAGCAGGGTCCCGTCCCGGTCCCGCATGGTGAGGTAACCGCCGTGCTCCTCGTCCAGCGCCCGGGGCAGCCAGAACGGCAGGGTGTCCTCCAGCAGGCCCACCCGGTAGAATGATGCGAGCTCGGCGAGTTCTTCCTCTTGGTATCCCTTCATCACTTGTTGGGAGCCGGACCGCAGGAACAACCCCTCACCGGTCTATCCCTCGACACTCTCCCCGTGAATTGAGAGCTCCTCGCCCTGTTCCGTTCCTCCCCCGGTTGCCAGGCTGACGAGATAGCCCACCACCAGGCAGGAGGTGAAACCGATGAAGGCATTCAGGATTCCGGCGACCGGGAACCCTCCGAACTTGATGATGGCCACGGTTGCGATTCCGACCACCGCCCCGGCCATGGCCCCCTTTCCATTGCCTCGCTTAGTGAAGACTCCCAGCGCGAAGATCCCCCCCAGCGAACCGGTTGCCAGTCCGATAATGCCCATGAAGGTATCAAAAGCGTTCTTGATTTCGGCTGCAGCAACCAACGCTGCCCCCCCGATCCCCAGCAGTCCCACGATGATAACCACCCACTTGGCCGACCTGAGATAATCCTCGTCGCTGGAAGCAGGCCGCAGGAGGCGACTGTCCACGTCCTTGGTCCAGGCCGTGGCGATACTGTTGAGGGAACTGGAGATCGAGGACTGGGAGGCCGCAAAGACCGCCGCAATGATGAGGCCCGCCACCCCCACCGGGAGCTGCTGCATGATGAAGAAGGGAAGAATCCCGTCGTTCCGTTCCATCGCGGGGTCCAGCAGGGCCGGTTGGGTCTTGTAGAAGGCGTAGAGAGCGGTCCCCAGCAGGAAGAAGACAATCGAAAAGCACACCGACATCCACATCGTGGTCCAGAGCGCCTTGCGCGCCCCTCCGATATCCTTCGTGGTGACATAGCGCTGCACCACATCCTGGCCCGAGGTATACTGGACCAGGGAGTTGAACCCGAAAGCGAGGAAGATCACCAGACCCGCCTTGGTCCCGTCCCTGATGTCCCACCCCAGGGTCAGGTTCTGCAGCAGCTTGGAATCATTGTTCGCAATCGAGAACAATTCCCCGAATCCTCCATCGAGCCGGGTCACCACCAGGATGAAACAGAGGATCGCCCCGCCCAGCAGGACCACCGCCTGGATGGCATCGGTCCACACCACCGCCTCGATCCCCCCCATCACGGTGTAGACCACACATAGCAGCCCGATGATGATGATGGCAGCGTAGATATTGATGTTGGACACCGCGGCCAGGGCCACCGCCGGGAGGTAGAGCACGATCGCGATCCGACCGATATGCGCAAAGATGAAGGAAAAGCTCCCGAAGAGGCGCACCCCCAGATTGAAACGCCGCTCGAGATAGAGATAGGCACTGGTGAGATCGAGCTTCCGGAAGAAGGGCAGATAGAAGAGGACCACCACCGGGATGAGGACCAGCATGGCGAGCTGGCCGATATACCAGGTGATGTCCGTCCCGTAGGCTCGCGCCGGGATGCTCATGAAGGTGATCGAACTCAGGACCGTGGCGAAGATCGACAGGCCGGCGACCAGGAAGGGGATCTTCTGTCCCCCGCGGAAGTAGGCCTCCGTGGTGGCCGCCGCCTTGCGCCTCATGAACCAGTAACCGATCCCCACCATGCCCGCGAGGTAGACCCCCACCACGATCCAGTTCACCACCCCCAATTCGGACTTGAGCTTTTGCACCCTGGCGATGAGCACCTGCGGGGAACGAATGCCCGGCTTGATCTCGCCAGTGGGAACGATGAAGCTCTGCTTCCATTTCACCACCGGGGTGGTCACCGGAACCGAGATCGGAAGATCACCCACCGCTTCCGGCAGGTCCGTGGCCGCGTCCCAGGTGTCCGTGATCGTATCGTAGGCCCAGATCGTGCGCTCAAACCCCGGGTGTTCCTCCCCTGCCCCGTTCAATTCCGGTCGATCCTCAAACTGTTGCCGCCAGTAGTCGGCCGAGACCCCACCCAGCACCAGGAGGTGCGAGACTCCGACCGGCAGGGCCGCCGAAGGTGCTGCACTCATACCCTGCGGTAGGTCCGCAAGACGTTTCCAGGCCGGTTTTTCCCCCTTCATGTTGAGCGCGTAACAGTCGGACAGGATATCGAGCTTTGCCTGATGCACCCTCCCCGGGGCAGGTTCCGCCGAGTCGGCATAGTCGCGCCCCCCGAACATGTAGAAGTGGTCGGGCCGCACCCCGGCAACAGCGTAAACCCGGCCCCGGGCCATCTCTCCCTCAGCGGCCTGCGGCCAGGGAAGCGGCTCCCACTCCCACTCGCCCTCCTCCCTGCTGGTGTCGAGCATGTAGGCCTCCTGCACCGTCCCGAATCCGCCTCCCTCCTTGTTGGTCGCTCCCCCCACCACGATCACCTTCTCCCCCACCAACCCGGCCACCCCCTCCACGATGGGGAGGGGATACTTCACTCGTGGGCTAAAGGTCAGTTCGCCCGCCTGGTCGGCGGACACCTCCCATACCGCATCCGTAGCAGCGCTCTCCTTGCCCCCGATGAAAAGGGCCGAACCCCGCCTGGAAAGAGTCACCGACATCCCGTAGGCCACCCGCTGTCCGAGGGGCTCTTCCAACTTCTCCCACGCGGCATTCGCGGACCCCAGCTCCAGCTTGAAGGCGAGGTCATAATAGACCTTCTCCGGGTTCTTCTCCTTCTCCCACGGCCGCCCTTCCGGGAAGTTCGCCCCGCCGGCCACCACCAGATAGTCCTTCCCTGCTTCCTTGCTGCTCACGATCCCGGCAAAGGTTCCCGCGAATCCCTCCTCGTCGGGAAGGGGGGGCAGATGATCCCAGGACAGCGGACCCTCCCCCATCTCCTTGGCGAGAAGGAAAGGACCGGTCAGGGCCGCGGACAGGACAAAGAGAGGGAGGAATGACTTCATGAAACTTTACTAGCTTCCAGGTTGACCCACTCAAACCAGCCCATTGCCTCGAGTCGGCGACGGAGTTCGGAAAGTTGCTCACTGGTGGCGGGTTCCACGGGGCGACGGGCCGGACCGCAATCGATTCCCACCATAGACATCATCGCTTTCAGGCTGGCACGCCCGCAGGTCCCCAGCATCGCTTCCAGCATTTCGAGGGCCCGGGCCTGCCAGAGCCGCGCCCCGGAAAGATCCCCCGCCTCGAAGGCGGCCCGCACCTGGTGATAGAGCGGGGCGGCGTAGTTGTAGGTGCTGCCCACCGCTCCCTCATATCCCTGTGCCAGGGCCTGCAGGTAGGCCTCGTCGGTTCCGCTCAGGAACTCAAGGCCCGGCCCCGCTTTCTGGAGAGCGGACAGGTTATAGGACGTTCCCGCGTCGGTGTACTTGATCCCGCAGAAGGTCGGGATTGCCTCCACCGCCAGTTCCGTGAAGCGCATCGGATTCATGGCGGCCCCCGAGAGGGCAGGAATGTGATAATAATAGAAGGGCGTGGCCGGAGCCCTCTCCGCGATGGCAGCCATGAATTCCACCAGTCCGCGCTCACCCTCGGCCTGGAAGTAGCCGGTGGGAGTAGCCGAAATAGCATCTGCCCCGCTGGCCTGCGCGTGAGCCGCAAGGGCTGCTGCCGCTTTCATGCTGTTGTGCCCCACCTGCACCACCGCATGCATCCGTCCCTTGCAATGCTGGAGATAGGCTTCCGCCACCGCCATGCGCTCGCCGTCGGTCAACGACATCCCCTCCCCGGTGCTCCCCGCCATATAGACGCCCCCGATTCCGTTGCGCTCCAAGTGGTCGACGATCTCCGGCACCAGCGCGAGGTTGAGCCCCCCGTCATCCGTCATCGGCGTCACCACCGCGGCCACCAGTCCCTGCATTCCGAGAGGTTTCATTTCAGGTTCGTCACTTTTGCAGAAAAAGCGAGCTTGGCCGGGTGAGAGAACATTTCAAGCCATTCGACCGGAGCCACTCCCTCTGGCAGGACAACGGCAGGATGGCCCTTCTTTCTCGGCAGGCGGGCCCCTTGCCCTACAGTGACCCCCGCCATGAAACGACGCACCTTCTGCCAGTTCGCCGGGGCCACCGCCTTGGCCGGACCAGTGCGAGCCGCCAGAAAGGAGCAACCCTTCAAGCTCAACTACCTCCTCTCCTCGGCCATGTACGGAACCACCGCCCTGGCCGAGGTCCTCCCCGAGGTGGGGAAGACCGGGACCGACTTCATCGACATCTGGCCCCGGCCCCACGCCAACCACCGCGAAGAGGTCGCCATGATGGGTCTCGAGGCCTTCGAGGAACTTCTCACCGGACACGAGGTCAAACTGGGAGTGCTCACCCACTACAAGCTCGGCCCCTTCGGGCTGGCTCCCGAACTCCCGGTGGCCCGGCGCTTCGGTTGCCGGGTCATCGTCTGTGGGGCCCGCGGAGACCGCAAGGCCACCGGCCCGGCCCTCAAGGCCGAGCTGAAGAAGTTCACCGAGGAGATGAAACCCCATGCCGATGCCGCCGCCGAGCACGGCGTCACCATCGCGGTGGAAAACCACAGCGGACAGATCCTCGCCACTCCCGATGGCATCAAGTGGTTTGCCGAACTGGTCACCCATCCCCACCTCGCCCTCGCCTTCGCCCCCCACCATCTTCCCCAGGATGCCGAACTGCAGGGCGATCTCCTTGCCGGCCTCGGCAGCAAGGTGGCCTTCTTCTACGGACAGCAACACGGAGCGGGATCGACCCGGAAGCAACCGCGCGAGAAAGAACTTCTACAGATGCCGGGCCGCGGCCCCCTCGACTTCACCCCTCTTCTCCGTGGACTGAAAAAGATCAACTTCACCGGCTTCACCGAACCCTTCATGCACCCCTTCCCCCGCGGCATTCCCATCCACGACTCCACCGCCGGGGTGACGGACGAGATCAAGCGCTCCCGGACCTACCTTGAGAAGTGCCTGCGTAACCTCTGAGGATCGAACCACGATCGCAACCCGCGCTTTACACCCGTTGTTGAAATGATCCACTAGTCCCCACCCGCTCCACCATGTCCCAGGTCCTCATCATCGTCGGCGACGCCACCGAAACCGTCGACACCCTCTACCCCTACTACCGCCTCATCGAGGGCGGCTTCCAACCGGTGGTAGCCGCCCCGGAGAAGCGCCGCTACCAGATGGTCCTCCACGAGGTTCAACCGGGCTGGACCATCACCCGGGAGTGGGAAGGCTACTCTATTGAGGCCGACGTGTCCTTCAGCGAAATCGACCCCGCCGACTACCTCGGCATCTTCTTCAGTGGAGGCCGGGCCCCGGAATACATCCGCTACGACGAGGACCTCGTCCGCATCACCCGGCACTTCTTTGAGGAGGGCAAGCCGGTCGGCTGCGTCTGCCACGGGGTCGAGATCCCCGCCTTTGCCGACTGCGTCCGGGACCGCCGGATGGCCACCGTTCCCAAATGCCGGTTCGATCTCGAGGTCTGCGGAGGCATCTTCGTGGACGAACCCTGCGTGGTGGACGGCAACCTCGTGAGCGGTCGCACCTACCACGACAGCGGGCACTTCGTCGGGAAGTGGATCGCCCTACTCCAGGAAGCCCGGGCCGCGGCGACCGGTTGAACACCCCCATTCCGGACGATTCCCCCTTCCTCATCCCTTGAATTCCTCTACACTCCCGCCGTGAAAACCATGCGCTTATCCCTCATCCTCACCGTCTTCGCACTCTCCCTCGCCCTCCCGGCCCACGCCGACAAGGAACTGCCCGTCATCCACAAGGAAGACTTCTCCAAGGACGCCAGCGCTTGGCAGACCACCGATGACAGCAAGTGGAAACTCACCACCGTGGAGGGCAACCAGGTCTATGAACTCCTCGGCGTCTCCAAGTATCGCCCCCCCTTCCGCAGTCCCCACAGCATCGCCCTGCTCAAGGACCGGATCGTGGGTTCCTTCGTCCTCACCGCCCGGATCCAGACCACCCAGACCTCCCGGGGACATCGTGACCTCTGCTTCTTCTTCAACTACCAGGACCCCTCCCACTTCTACTACCTCCACCTCGGAGAAAAGCCCGACCCCAACTCAAGCCAGATCTTCATCGTCAACCATGCCGCCCGCAAAAACCTCATCCTCACCAAGGAAGGCATCCCCTGGAAGAACGGCCAGTTCCACGACCTCAAGATCGTACGCAACGTCGAGAACGGCAAAATCGACGTCTACTTCGACGACATGGAGAAGCCCGTGAAGTCGGCGGCGGACAAGACCTTTACCTGGGGACAGGTCGGCATCGGTTCCTTCGACGACAGGGGCTACTTCGACGACATCGTCCTGCGCGGGATCGAGATCCAGAAGGGCAAGCCCGAGGGCCTGCACCCGGAGAAATGATCCACGCTTGCCACCCCCGCACCCCTGCGCTAAATGTCCGCCCAGTCGCTCGGTTAACTCAGTGGTAGAGTGCATCCTTCACACGGATGAAGTCACTGGTTCAAATCCAGTACCGAGCACCATCTCTCCCCTGACGCGCTGGGCGCGCCCTGTCAGTTGAGCATCCCGGGAGATCCCGCCTCGCACCCTGCGGAAAACTACCAGCGGCCGAAATCCGTACTCTGTGAATTCGATTTCCCTTAGAAGGATTGTCTATATACCGTGGGGGTAGAGTTACACATTGCCATGAACATACTCCCCTCCACACAGTCATCCCTCAGGCGAATTGCCCTATTCTCGATCCTCTGCCTATGCCCGGTCGCAGCCACTCTACATGCCGCCCCGGATGCAATCGTCCAGGAAGTGACCTTGGAGAATGAGACTGTAACCATGCGCCTTACGCGCCAGGACCTCCGCGGCGCGCACTTCGACTACAGGTCACAGCAGGCCGGGGGAGGATTCCGTCGTCTCATTCCCGTTCCCGAGCGCTCCTACCTGGGGACCGTGGACGGGGATCCAGGCGCCGTATCCTGTGGTGTCCAACTCGATGACGGCACCTTCAAGGGCGCTATCCTGTTCGAACGGGGCACTACTTGGTACACCCTTGGCGAAAGCGTGATCCGAACCCAGGCGCTCCCCTACGAGAACTTTACCGGTTACAGATTTCCTGTCGGACCGACCGTCACCTCAGGCCAGGGAGGCTCCCAGATGCATGCCTTCGACCTCGCTGTTGACGTTTCCAGCAACTATTACACTCAGGCAGGGAACCAACCAGCACGTGCCCTGGAGCGGGTGGAATTCACCGTGGCCCTCACGAGGGCCATTTACATGAGGGATGCTCTGATTCGTCCCTACCTGGGACGCGTCATCCTGCGGACCGATGCAAGTCAGGATCCCTATAGCGGCGCGCCCAATTTCTATAATATCGCGACCCGGGCGCGGGATGAATGGAATATCAATCAGGGCGATTCTGTCCGCCACCTCGTGGCGATCGTCTGGGGAGGAGGATCTCTATATGGGTGGTCCTGGATAGGGGCGGTTGGAACAAATAATGGATATTCCGCTGTCCAGAGCGGCCCTGCGGGAGAATTTGACGACACCCTGAGAAAACAACTTGGGTTCAACTGGAATTCCTCGCAAAACGCAGGAGGAAATCCTGAAGGCCTTGGCATCATGGGAAACGGCGGCCCTGCCCGGATCAGCGGATGCGAAAACTACCTGATCCTCAATTATCGCAACCTCAGAGCCAATGCGGGCGTTATCCAGAGGGATCAAGACCGTTACAGCGAGGTGGAGCTCCCACCATATGCAAGCATGGATACCGTCCAATTCCAGCGGCCAATGACTGGCTCCGTGCTGGTATCAGATAATCATCCCGTCCGAGTCCTCGTCCCCCATCGCAACCTCGGGGCCACGTGGCACGGCGGCAATGAGCCCTACAATGACCAGGCTTGGAATACCGGTGTGAATGGCGTGGGTTACGAACGCAACCCCAACAACGCAATCAATTACAACCCCTACATCAGGACAGATGTGAATTCTGAGATGGCGACCAACACGAGCTGCTTCATCCGCATCCCCTTCACTACAGATGAAGAAGGTCTTTCAACCTGGAACAGGATGATCCTTCAGATGCGATATGATGATGGATTCATCGCCTATCTCAACGGCAGGCAGGTTTTGGCCGTCAACGCCCCCCTCAACCCGGGCTATCTCTCTTCCGCAACGCAACTCAACGGAGACAGCTTAGCCATCAATTACCAGAGGTTCAGCCTCACAGAGCACCTTGATGTCCTGCAAGCAGGAGAGAACATACTCGCCATCCACGGCCTCAATGAAAGCACGGGAAGCAGCGACTTTCTCATTCAGGCCAAACTGCTTGCCGGACTCGATTCCGGATTACCCTCGCCGCCAACAACCGTATCCCCACTCAACAACGACCATGATGCCAACGGACAAGCGCTCACCCTGTCCTCCTTCGATGCCAACAGCGCTGCTGGTGGAACTGTAACACGGGACGACAATCGACTCGTCTACACGCCTCCCTTGGCCCTCGCTGGAGAGGACTGGTTCCACTACACGATCTCTGACACAGCTGGAAAAACAGGTCGAGGGGTGGTTCTTATTGATTCCACCGCTTTCCTGAACAACCTCGCCCTTACTCCATCAAGTCGCTCGATTTCCGCATCCGGTGGTTCCTTTCATTTGGACGTCGAATCAAGAACCTCCTGGAATTGGCGCCGGGGGGCGGAAACCAGCACGTGGCTCACGACCGGCGAGCCCTTCACTCAGGTCGGCACCCAGATGTTTTCGTATAATGCCGCCATCAACCCTTCCCCCCTGCCGCGGACCGCACAGCTAATCTTCACCGAGGGCGACACCATCCAGATTCACGAAATCACCCAGGCCGGCAACCCCGATATCCACGGCAATACCCGGGAGACCGCAGCCGTGCTCGAGGTTGATTCCCCCCTGTCAGCCAGCTTGGACAGTCCGGGTGATGTCGATTTCTTCAAAATAGAGGTCGGGGCCGAGAGCATCCTGACACTGGGAACAACAGGCCAGACGGATACACTTGGCACATTGATGGATTCTTCGGGGAGAATCCTGGTTCAGAATAACAATGGCATCAACGGCGGTGACATAAACTTCCAGATCATCTACCGCGCTAGACCCGGGACCTACTACCTCCGGGTCCGACACCCTCTAGCCAGCGGCACGGGACAATATGTCCTGACTGGTTCGCTGGCGTTCATCCCTTACCTGACCATCCGATCCACTGATAGCGAACAAGGGGAGACAATTGTCGATCTGGCTTTCACCAGTCAGAAGGGAGAATTCTACCGGATCGAGAGTTCCGCTGACCTGGTCAATTGGGACGCCGTCGAGGAAGGCTTACTCGCAGAGGGCGAGACTGTCGAACGCAGTTACCCTTTCAACACCACCGCGAGTCCAAGACTATTCCTTCGCGTGCGGCAGGAATAATTTCCCTGCCTGGAAAACCCCACTGAAGCCCTTACTTCCAGAGACCACATTCA
>Ga0310120_10000479_pt1 | contig 31730 bp, 19 predicted proteins | sample CB27_AW_983_MG_FD_203506 | JGI IMG/M metagenome (GOLD analysis project Ga0310120, IMG submission 203506) | Marine microbial communities from Western Arctic Ocean, Canada - CB27_AW_983 | ecosystem: Environmental > Aquatic > Marine > Oceanic | place: Canada: Western Arctic Ocean | collected...
TCGCCAAGCGGAAGGATCTCGATTGCCTCGTGCTCGATTTGTCGCAACCTTTTTCGCTGAGCCGCGTGCAGCGGCGGGATTTCACGGCGCGCATCGGGAAGCTGAAAGACGCGGGCATCAAGACCATCGCGTGGGCGGGCTCGATTGATACAGCGGTGCTGTGCGTGGCCTCGGCGTGTGATGAAATTTATTTGGCGAAGGACGGGATGGTGGATATTCCGTCGGCGACGATGGCGCACACGTTTTACAAGGACCTCTTCGACCTCGTGGGCGTGAACGTGATGGCGATTCGCGCGGGCGATTTTAAGGGTGCGGTGGAGCCGTTCACACGCTCGTCGATGTCGGTGCATTTGCGCAAGCATTACGAGAATCTGCTGAGGTCGATGAACGATGCCGCCGTGGCGCAAATTGCCGCGGGCCGCAAGCTGCCGCGCAAGACGGTGCGCGAGCTGCAGCAAACCCGCCTCATGCTGCCGACCACTGCCAAGCAGCACGGCCTCATCGATCACCTCGTGGAGCCGGGCCGGATGCGCGAGGCGATTGCCAAGCAAATCGGGGGCATAGGCGGCGCAGTGGAATGGGGTGAGCCGAAGAAAAAGAAACCGAAATCGTTCGGGCTCACCGATTTGTTCAAATTGCTGGCGGGCGGCGGCGACAAGAGCGCCAAGAACACGAAGCCGACGATTGTGGTTTACCATCTCGCCGGCGAAATCATGGACGGCCACAAGCCGAGCGTCGGCCAAATCATCGATGGCCCGACGGTGAAAACCCTCAACGAATTGCGCGATGACGAGCAAGTGAAAGGCGTCGTGCTGCGCATCAACTCCCCCGGCGGAAGCGCGACGGCCAGCGAAAACATTCGCGTGGCAATCGCCAATCTCGCGGCGAAGAAGCCGATTGTTTTTTCGATGGGCGACGTCGCCGCTTCCGGCGGCTATCTCGTGGCGTGCGTCAAGGCACCGATTTATGCCGACGCCGACACCATCACCGGCTCCATCGGCGTCTTCGGCATGCAGCTGGGCTTCGACGCTCTGCTGCGCCGCGTGGGCGTGAACATGGAAACCGTGGCCATCGACGATGCCGCGCGCCAAATGCAAATCGGCAAACCGTGGACCGAGGAGGAGCTGGCGAAAATGCAAGTTCACGTGAATGCGGTTTGCGATTTGTTCCTCAATCGCGTGAGCACCGCGCGGGGTATTCCCGTTGCGAAACTGAAAACCATCGCCGGCGGCCGCGTGTGGACCGGTGCGCAGGCGAAAGAGCTGGGCCTCGTCGACAAAATTGGCGGACTGACCGCCGGCATCGACTACATCCACGCCAAGGCGAAACTCGATGAAGCGGAAATCAAGCACCTCCCCAAGGCGAGCAGCGGCCTCGACCTATCGGGATTACTCGGCGACGACGAGGACGAAATTTTCCAAGGCCAACTCACACGCCAACTCGCGAAGTTAAACACCCTCGGCTTCGACACCAAACCCCTCAAGTTCCTCCTCCGCAACGCCCGCCAAACCAAGGCCCACCCGAAAAAAATGCAAATGTGGATGCTACAACCGATGAATTTTAGAATTCAGTAAACTGCGAAAAATAGGCAATGGAAATGAGGAAGCAAGCCATCGGGATAGTCGGCGCTTTTGCGCTGCTGGTTTGCCTCACGCAATCCGCCCAAGCGGAGCCCCCAACTCCGCCCTTTGAGATTGTCGAGGCACCCAATGCTGCGGGCTCTTTGGCGCCCAACTTGTGTTCGTTTGGCGATCACTTTGCACTCAGCTGGATCGACCGAAGCAACAAAGGCACCGCCAGCGTGCGCGTGGCCAGTTGGAACGGAAAAGCCTTCGACAAGGCGCACACCGTGGCGACGTCCAAGCAAATGTTCGCCAACTGGGCCGACATCCCCTCAGTCATCGAAGCGCCGTCGGGCGATCTCTACGCGCATTGGCTCGATCGCATCAGCAGCAAAACCTACGCCTACGGTATTCGTATCGTGCGCTCCACCGATCGCGGCAAGAGCTGGAAGCCGATGGGCTGGTTGCACAACGACGTAAGTCCGACGGAGCACGGCTTCGTTTCATTTGCAGCCGAAGGCAAACGCGTTCGCGCCTTCTGGCTGGACGGCCGCGCGATGGTGAAGAAGGGCGGCAAGATGATGCTCCGCACCGCCATCCTCGACGGCAATAAAATCAAGGACGAGCGCGTACTCGACAACGACGTCTGCACCTGCTGCCCCACCTCCGCCGCGCAACTGGCCACCGGCCCGATGGTCATTTACCGCGACCGCTCCCCCAAGGAAATCCGCGACATCGCCTTCACGCGCAAGACCGCCACCGGATGGAGCAAGCCGTCAACCGTTCACGCGGACAATTGGTTCTTCCCCGGCTGCCCCGTCAACGGTGCGAGCATCGCCACGCGCGGCGGCCTTGTCGCGGTCAGCCGCTTCACCATCGCCAACAACAAAGCCCAAGTCATTCTCCGCCTGTCAAAAACCGGAAACCTCAATGCCGGTCAAGAAATTATCCTCGACCAAAACAACCCCCTCGGCCGCTGCACCACCGTCTGCACCCAGGACACCACTTACACCATCTGGATAGCCCACCAAAGAAACCAAACCACCCTCCAACTAGCCCAAGTCTCCCACCAAGGAAAGCTCATCCAAAAAACCACCCTCACAAAAATCGAAGGCACCCGCTCCAGCGGAATGCCCCGGGCCGTCATCAGCGATGGTTACTTATGGGTCACCTGGACCGACGCAAATCGCGTGCAACTCGGTCGAATAAAAATTCCCGCCAATTAAAACCCGCTAACTCAAGGTAGGGCGCAGATTCGGAGAAACCGCCCTACCCCTGCCACCGATGAAGGGCCGTGGCAGACTCGGGCATGCAAATTTGCAACCCCACCTACCCCGGCCCGTGAAGCTCCAGGAAATCAGGGATGGAAAAGCAATTTCCTGGCAATCGGCCACCCCAGGAATGACTCGCATTCAGGCATCACTTGATCTAGCACTCACTCCATCATGCTACGCCTCCTCACCGGCCTGATCAGCCTGTCTACCCTCCCTGTCGCACTCGCCGACACCCCCCTCAAGTCTGCCCTGACCATCTACGCCTCCTTCGACCACGGGGTGGACGCCGACTACGCCAAGGGTGATCCCAGGCTCTACACCTGGGTGGACCGCGGAAAAAAAATCTCCAGGGCCGGACTGCATACCGGAGACAAGAGTGGCCTCGCCAAGGGAAAAGGGAAATTCGGGGACGCCATCTCCTTCATGGCAGGCGATGCTCCCTGGGTCTACTACGCCGCCGACAAGAATCTCGCCTACAATACGAGCAACTGGGGCGGCACGTCCTCTTTCTGGCTCAAGTGTGACCCGGTTGAGGGCCTCGCCAAGGGCTACTGCGACCCCATCCAGTTTACCCCACGGGCCTGGAATGACGCCTCCTTCTTCGTGGACTTCAACAAGGAGGGAAAGCCGCGTGACTTTCGCCTCGGGTGCTTCGCGGACAAGGCGGTCTGGAACCCCGGGGGCGGCGAAGTCCCCGAAACAAAACGTCCCCTGCTCACTTCCAGCAACCCCGGATTCGCACCGGACAGGTGGGTGCACGTCCTCTTCACCTGGGAAGGTTTCAATACCGGCAGGAAGGACGCAATTGCCAGGCTCTATCTCGACGGAATGCTCAACGGAACGCTCACGGGGTGGAACCAGCGGTTCACCTGGAAGGTGGAGGAGACCGCTCGTCTCCTCCTCGGCCTCCACTACATCGGACTGATGGATGATTTCGCCTGCTTCAACCGTGCGCTCACCGCGGAGGAAGTGAAGAAGGTCCACCGCATGAAGGGCGGCCTGGGTTCCCTCCTCAGGAAAAATCCCTGAGCCCCAGCGACAACCTTCCCGGAATTTCCCTTACCTCCGGCTCCTCATCGCGAGGTCAATCCCGCCTCGACGAACGGCCACATCAGTTTCGGGTAGAAGCGGTGCCCACCCTGCCCCCAGCGCAGGACGAAATGGTCAGCCACCCCGGCGGCGATGAAGACCTTCTTCACAAGCGCTGCCGCGGCCTCAACGTCGGATTTCCGGTGAAGCCCATCCTGCACGCCATGTACCAGAAGAAGATGACGCGGGGCTACCAGTCCCCCAATTTCCGGCCAGTCCCCCCAGTTGCGCAGGCCCGGGACCATGCAGCAATCGCAATGGAAGATGAAGCCCTCCGAACTCGTCATGGAGGTGAAGGAGCAACTCGGAATAGCCACCCGGATACGCTGGTCGATGGCCGCAGTGTAGGCGGTAAGCACTCCACCCCCTGAGTTCCCACTCATCACGATGCGCTCCTTGTCTACGGAGGGATGCGCCACCACCCAGTCCAGCAGGCATTGCATGTCCCAGATCCTCTCGGCGATGGGAGTTCGTCCCGCGACAAGACAATGCATGAACTGGGCCCGGCAGGGCCGATTGCCGTGACGCCCCCTCGGATCAGGCACCAGCACCTCGTCAGCCAGGCCGCGGGTCGCGGGCGCGAGGGCCACGAAACCACGCCGCACCGCCTGCTCCGCGATGTTCCCCCCTCGACCCAGAATCTGCTCCCGGTGAACCTTGTTCCGGTACACTCCGGCATAGGAATGCAGGCCGTGCCGATCATGACCATGGGGACAGAGAAAGAGCGGAAAACGCACATTCTTGCCCGCCGCCCTGGGGACAAGCAGGTAGAAGGGGATTGAGATCCCGGGTTCGGTTTCAATCGTGCACAGGCTGCGATAATGGGATTCTTCAATCTCCACTGCCTGTCCCTCGGTCACCTTGGGCCGGAAGGAGGAAAGCTCCCGGCGCATGCGTTCCAGTCCGGTCACCCTCACAAGGGCGGCACGGGCCTCGACCTGCCACCTGGTGACATCCTGGCCTCCCTTGAAGGCATGACGTTGTTCACCCTGCTGGACTCGTTTCAGGTAATCCCGGGTCTTCTTCGAATAGTCGACGAAGGGTTTGCTCTCCTCCCCGCTCGCCGCAAGACCTCCGGCCAGCACGCCCACGCACAGAAATACTCTCATCGCTGCACTGCACCAAAGCAGCCGCTCCCTAGCAAGGGCAACTACCGCCCTGTTTTGCTGTCCCCCTGATCCTTGGTGCGACCGGACTGGTAGAGTCCTTGCATCCAGGCAATGGCTGCCGGCTGTATAATCTCGTGCCCTCCGTCAAAGATCGTCACCGTGACGGTTGCTGATGAGCGACGGAAGACGGGCTGCTTCCCCCCAAAGGTCGGATCGGGATCGGCTCTGATGAGGGTATCAGGCAACCGGGACTCCTTGGTCATGAACGCGATCTCCTCCGATCCAATCCGGTCCTTCTCTTCAGCCACTTCATTGAAGGCCAGCAATGAATGACTGATGGGCACGCTGCCGTTGTGTCCATCAGTGATTCCCGTCGCAATATGCAGACGCACTTTGCCCTTCGCGTTCCTGAGATAACTCACCGGCGAGCGCTTGCGATACTCCCCGTCCACCACCGGACTGTCCCCCGGTTTGCCACCGCAGGACTTCACGATGTCGTCCGCATAACGCCGCCCACCCCTGATGTTGTCGTGATACCAGGCCTTCAGGTCAGAGATCGAAGCCCAGGCCGAGATTCCGGCAAAGAGTTCGGGGTGCTTCCCGGCCATGACCAGACAATGATATCCTCCTCCTGAAGTCCCCACCAGGAAGACCGCCTTGGCATCAATCCGGGTGGTCTTGCTGGCATGAGCCACCGCGCTGACGATGTCCCCGATCACCAGTTCCGAACCCGTGGCCTCGGGTCTCCTGGCCGGCCCCCGGAAGTCGGGATGGATGTAGGCCCACCCCTTCTTCATGCACCACTCGCGGATGGGCTTGTGGTGCTGCTGCCGGTAGCCGCCCGACCAGGTGTGCAGGGCAACCACCAGCGGGACGGGTTTATCCGGCTTCGGATCATAGAACATGGCCCGCTGCCTGGTGTTGTCCGCACCACTGAGATACTCGATATCCTGCAAGTCCACCGCGGCTGCCGAACTGGGCACCGCCAGCATGAGCGCGGCGAAAACTGGTTGCATTCTCATAGTCATTCTCCAAACCAACCCTTCCGGGTCCCTCCGTGCATGTGGAGTTTCCCGTTGGCACTCGCAATCATGAGCGCCACCGTGGCGTTACCAATCGGTTCCAGTCCAAGATACTGATCCCCACCGATATTGCGCTTGCCTCCGAAATAACCCGCCGATCCGGCGGCGTTCCGGCTGAGTTCGAGAAAAGGTCTCCACTTGCGCATGATCTCCGCGTGCCCTTCCGGGTGTGCGCTCCTGAGGCCCGCAAATCCATAGATCACACCGATCGATGACATGGCATGGGCATGCCTCATCCGGCCGTGATGCGCAACGAGGGCATCCGCGAGCCGGCGGGCCAGTTCGGGCTCCTTGCCTGCCACCATGAGCGCGGACGCCATCGCGCCGGTGCGGGCGGAAATATCGGGACTCCGCGGGGCCCGCGAGGAATAGCCCAGCGCTCCCGTCTTCTCGTCCAGCGAGGCCTGCACTTCCTGGAAGGATTGATTCCACACCACCTGATCCACCTCGTATCCGCATTTCCCGGCCAGTGCCCAGGCCAGGTGGGCCTGCACATTGATGATGACCAGGCCCCCTCCATTATAGGGAATGTCAAAATGATGCCCCATCCTGCCCTTGGTAGTTACCCGCGCGGCGAGGAGATCGCAGTTTGTCTTCAGGGCCTTGGCGAAAGACCTGTCACCGGTCGCCAGTTGATACTCGGCAAGGAGAATAGCGGTGCTGGCCGCCTGCCAGTTCTTGGGACCTGTGCGCGGATTCTTCAAATCAACGGATGCAGTGCTCTTCTGGTTGATGAAACCGATCGCGGCCTTGATAGCCGGAAGGTATTTCCTGTCATCCGCCGCCAGCAGTGAGAGTGCACAGAAAGCGGACATGTAGACGTCAGCGTCACCTCCTACCCCCGGTTGCCAGCACCCGTTCTCCTGCTGCGTGGCATGCAGATGATCGGCAATGCCGGCAAGCAGGCCCGCGCTTTTGAGTCCCCCCCTGGTCAGGCCCACTCTCAGGGAGACCAGTTCCTTCCCGCGGCGAACCTGCAGGGACAATTCAGGGGGGGCAGCTGCACTCGCCGCGATAAGTGCCATTGCGAGGTCCGTCTGCGGCCCGTCCAACCCCGTCTCGGTGCTCTTGGAGAACGGCTCCGACTTGCGTCCCCCGGCTGAGACGATGCGGTCACCAACCAGCAGTCCGGCTTTCTCCCCGGGGCCACCCTTGCCCACGTCCATGATGAGAATCTCGCGCTCTCCATCGGAAAGACGCCCCGTCGCCGAGAGCACCCCCAACGGAAAATCGTGATGTTCCCCTCTCTTGCTGTTCTGCAGCTTGGGATGGTAGCGCGGGAAAATCGAATCTGCGGCGTGGGAAGACAGGGACGCAAACAGGAGCAGAAGCAGAAGCGGATATCTCATGGAGTGCGTTGATCCTGCTCAGATCCCGATGGTTCGTCAAACGGGCAACGCCTGCCCACGCACAATCTCTCTTCCGCGCTCTCCCCGGCACGACACCGTAATCGCCCCCGGCAAGCATCCCCAGCCAGATTATCTACGCTGGACATCGAGGCCTCAGGGCATAAAGTGCCGCACATGAAAACATACATTCTGGCAGCCATGGTGCTGGCAGGCATCACCGAGCTGAGCCTTGCAAACCTGAAGATCCCCCGTTCTGTCTATCAGGTGGAGGACATGGAGGAAGCCATAGCCACAGCCACCGAAAAGGAGAAGCCTCTCATCTTTGTCTTCACTGACCCGGGCACCACATGAGGATCTTGCCTGGCCGCCAGTTCGGAGGCCTTCAAGTCGTTCAAGTCTGTCGGCGTGGTTGTTTTTGCCAATTCCAGAACGGATTTCGGCAACCTTCCCGCCGGAGCCAAGGAAGTGCGTGCCAAGGGCGGCAACACCATTCCAATGGTGTTTGTCACAACCGCTGACGGACGGAAGGGCATTGACGCGATCCCCTACACTGCTCTGAAAAACGACATGCGCAAATCCGTGCGCACCCTCCGGACCACCCTGGAGAACGTCGATGTGCTGAATGGTGGCGCAGAAGCCGACAGCAAGACGACGGAAGATGACCACCCGACCACTCCTGCGGCCGACCAGCCTGAGTTCACCGAATGGAAAAACACTGCCGGTCGCGCCATCGAGGCCGCCGCCAGGGAAGTGAAGGGCGGAAAGGTCCTCTTCCTCCTCCCGGACGGAAGAACGATCTGGTACGACATCTCCAACCTTTCCGAGGAAAGCCGGAAGAAGCTCCTCCCCGCCCGCGCTCACCGTTGAGTGAGCGCTCGCCCGGGGATTTGCTCTACCTCGCTCCGGTCTTCACCCAGTCGGGAACGGCCCCGTCTCCGGTCTCCTTGCCCCCGAGCACCCAGCTCAGATTGAAGCGGGCCAGGGTGGATCCTCCCTTGGGACCTCCCTCAAAATGGAGAAACACCATTCCCTCGGTCTTTGTCCCGGGACGTCCCGAAGTCATCGCGGAGTAAGCAAACGCTCCTGCAAAAACGAGCCGCTTGACCGGCCAGGTCTTTCCGCCGTCAAAGCTCGCCCAGACGGCACCCAGTCTGCGGCCGCCCGGACTGTCACAGTTGCTGTAGAGGAGAATGTCGCGCCCCTTCACATTCAGGCGGGTCAACCCGGCCATGCACCCGTAGTTCGTATTCTGGGGACCATCCGGGAGCACCTTGCAATAGGTCAGATCTTTCCAGGTCCTGCCCCCATCCGTGCTTGTGGCCGTCCAGCGCCGCCGGGGATCCGCCCCTTCCTCCGCCCAGTGCCGGCGGGAATTGTAGTAAACCGTTCCATTGCTCAGCTCCGCGATGGTGGCTTCCCCTGTTCCGTTGGCTGGAAAAGGGTCACTGGTCTCCCAGGTCTTGCCCCCGTCGTCACTGAAGACTGCATTGGTGTAATGCTCCGGCCACTTCTCCCCCGCATTCCTGCCGGCATACCAGCGCGATGGACGGATGATCCTGCCCTTGTGCTCGCCGTGCCGCAGGGTGATCCCATGGTCATTCATGTGCATCGATGGCACGTTCCCCTTCGAGTCCGGCTTGACGGTGGCCTCGATCTTCTTCCACGTCTTGCCGTGGTCAGCACTCTTGAAGACGGAGAGCGGAGCAGGTGGGTGGTGCTTTTCCACGAACGCGACGATTTCACCCGTTCCCTCGTTCACGGTGAGACCACCACACTGAAACCCCGGCTTGGAAATGAAAATCTCCTCGCTCCAGGTGGTCCCGGCATCCCGGCTGAGCCGGGCCCGCACGCTGCTGCTGCCGAACGTGGCCACCACCGTGCCATCGACACCCACCACCACATTGGGAAATCGTTCCCCCTTGAAAACCTGGATCAACTCCATCGCGGCCTTGCCGAGGTGAGCGTCAAGTTTACCTTCGGCCGGAAGTCCGGAGGCGGTTCGGGGTTCTGCTGCTGTTCCCGCGCTGGTCAGCGTCCAACCACAGAGAGCGGTAAGAACGAGACCACGGGCCATCTTTTCAAAGGTGTGTAGGCACATGGTGGCTTGGTATGTTGACAAGGAGCATGATCCCCATTGCAGTGGTCGTCTCCTCCGATCAATGAAGGCCCTAACACCCGCCCCCCACGCAGGCAAGCGGAAGAACCTCACATCTCTGAGTGCTCTGGCTGCATCCGGACTGGTCCTCGGAGGAGCAATCGGTGCTGCCGGAAAGGATATAACCTTCCAACCGCCTCCGCTCAAGGTGCGGGATGGATTCGAGGTCACGCTCGCCGCGGCCCCCCCCCTTCTCAAGTATCCCATGATGGCCTGCCTCGACGACCAGGGCCGGCTTTATGTGGCCGAAAGCGACGGGCGCAACCTCACCACCCGCAAGGAGATTGAAAAGGAACTGCCTCGCTTCGTGCGCCGCCTCACTGATACGGATGGCGACGGAGTCTTCGACCAGAGCACCATTTTCGCCGACAGGATGACCATGCCGGAGGGCGGTCTCTGGCACAACGGAGCCCTCTACATCGTCTCCGCACCTTACCTCTGGAGACTGGAGGACACGGACGACGACGGTGTGGCCGACAAGCGTGAGAAAATCATCGGAGAAATGGAGTTCGATGGCCGGGCCAACCAGCACGGTCCCTACCTCGGCCCCAATGGTCGACTCTACTTCAGCGGCGGGGCCTTCGGCTACCAGTTTAACGGTCCGGACGGCAGCCGGACCGGACAGAGCCGGGCGGGGGGCATCTTCTCCTGTCGCCCGGATGGAAGCGATGTCCGCATCGACGGGCAGGGACCGATCAATCCGGTGGACATCGTTTTTACCAGGAGCGGTGAAGTCCTTTCCACCGCCGCCATCTACGACAGCTTCGGCGGCAAGCGCCATGACGCACTCATTCACTGGTTCCCCCGCGGACTCACCCAGCGACTCTACGGCCAACCCCTCCTCCCGGAAACCGGCCACCGCGTTCCCGCCACCATTCGCTGGGGACAGGTCGCTCCGGCCGGCTTGATGCGTTACCGCGGAATGCAATTCGGCGGTGACTACCGTGACACCCTTTTCGCCTGCCACTTCAATTCCAACCGGGTGCGCCACATCAGACTCATCTCCGACGGCGCCACCTTCACTGCCGGGGACGGGGATTTCCTCACCTCCTCCAGTCGGGACTTTCATCCCACCGATATTCTGGAAGATGCGGACGGAAGTTTGCTCCTGTTGGACACGGGAGGCTGGTTGAGCTGGGGGTGTCCGCACTCCAAGGCCGCCAAGCCCGAAATACTCGGTGCGATCTACCGGATCCGCAGGAGGGAGGGATCCTTCCCGACCGATCCCCGGGGCGCGAAGATCCGGTGGGACCAATTGACGGCCACGAACCTCGCCAGACTGCTTGGCGATCCCCGCCCTGCCGTGCGTGACCGGGCCCAGGCACAACTCATCGCCCTGAGGGAGAGTGCCTTCAAGCCCCTCGCTCAACTCCGTTCTCCAAACCTCACCAGGGATGCCGACGTTCGTAGACGGGCAGTCTTCACCATCTCGCAGCTGAGCGTTCCCGGGGTCAGCAAGCAACTCCGTTCCTCTCTGGAGGACCCTGCCGTGGAAGTCCGGCGCGCAGCCGCGCGCTCCCTGGGTGAGCTCCGGGTCGGCGAGGCCGTGCCGATCCTTGCAGAGGCCCTGACCGACCAGGATGCCGCCGTGCGCCGGGTGGCCGCCACTGCCCTGGGACGGATTGGCGACCGGAAAGCGATCGGGTTTCTCTTCCGTTCCCTGCGGGCAGATTCCCAGGCGGCCTTCCAACATGCCGTGCGGCTGGCCCTGATCGAGATCGGAGATGCCGAAGGTTGCCTGCCCTGGCTCAAGGACCCCACCCCTCACCACCAGGCCACCGCCCTGCGCGTCATGGAGCAGATCGACCCCAAGTCTCTCGAACTGGGAACCGTGGTTCCCTTCCTGCGCTCCGCCCTCCCCGTGCTGCGCAACGAAGCAAGGCGTATCGTGGCCGGGCGCCCCGACTGGAAGGAGTCGGTCTTCTCACTCTTCCACGAACTCCTTGCCGACGAGCAGCAGGACCCCTCCTCGGCTCAACTGACGGAGGAGATTATGATGGGCTTCGCGACCGACGAAGAATTTCACCGCATGCTCGCCCGCCTTCTCGCCGACCAGGCCGCCAGCGAATCCTCCAGGCACCTCCTCCTGTCCTGCCTCGGCTACCTCGAACAACTCCCCGCGGACACCGCTCCCGCGGTGGGCTCCCTTCTCGAGAGTCCCTCGCGCAAACTCCGCGGTGAAGCCATCCGTCTCGTCGTCAACTCGAATTCCTACTCCCGCTTCCAGAAGGCAGTGGAGGCCATGGCGATCAAACCCGGGGAACACCCGCTCATCCGGGCCACCGCTCTCGAGGGCATCGCAGGGCACGATCGCAGTCTTTCCAACAAGCAGTTCACGGTGGCGGAGGAATTGCTGTGCGATCCCGGATCTGCTCCGGAAGTGAAGAGACAGGCTGCCCGGGCCCTGAGTCGACTCGAAGTCCGTCAGAAGTCTCCGGGCCAGGCCGCGGCCCTCGTCCGCCTCGTCGCCACCGCCGCTCCCTTCCACCTCGGCCTCCTGCTCAAACCCTTCCAGCGACTCGACCCCGGCCAATGGTCGTCGGAGGAGTTTGACGCCCTCGGCGCTACCCTTGCAGGAGCGCTCAAGGAGAGCCCCGGACGCAAGGGTCTGAGCGGGGAGCAACTCACCACCCTGGTCGGCAGCTTCCCCGCAGCCTATCCGCAGGCTCACCGCGCCTTTGATGTATTCGCGCGCACGAATACCGCCGATTCCCGGCAGCGGGAAGAAAGCCTTGCACGGCTCCTCAGGGCGGCCGACCAGGGCAACGCTTCCCGGGGCCGCGTCCTTTTCCACGCCAATCGCTCGACCTGTTCACTGTGCCACCGTATTGACAACCAGGGCGGCACCCTGGGACCGAATCTGAGCAAGATTGGAGCGATCAGAAGCGCCAAGGATCTCTTCGAGGCCATCGTCTTTCCCAGCGCCACGGTGGTGAACGGCTTCGAATCCTACCTTCTCGCGGACAACAGGGGCAACGCCCACACCGGACTCATCCACCGTGAAACGGCCGATGCGATCTATCTCCGCCAGGTCAATCAACAGGTCGTGCGCATTCCCCGTGGCGAAGTCAAAACCCTGCTGCGTTCCCCGGTTTCCCTCATGCCGGCCGGACTGGAGGGAATCTTGAGCGACCAGGATCTTGCCGACCTGGTGGCTTACCTGCAGGTCTGCAAGTAGGGAGGCCCTGATCTCTCCGCCTGCAAGTCAGGACCCAATGCAATAGAGCATGGAAAGCGAGCGCGCGTAGATCCGTCCCCCGATCGGAGCGAGGCCGGCCCGGAAGATCTCGTCAACCTCCGCTCCCAGCACATTGGTCCTGATAACCTCGAAGCGCTTGCCGGGCTTGAGCACCACGGTCTTCCCACCGTAGACGGACTGGATGAGGACATGTCCGTTCACGACAATTGGAGCTGCGGCATATTCCCCCTTCACTCCAAGATGTTCCTGCCAGTGGATCCTGCCGGTCCCGGCGTCGTAACAGGAAGCCAATCCGGACATCGATATGACAATCAGGAAATCGCCCACTACCACGGGGGAGGGCAGGTCCCGACCTCCCCGGCGCGGCGCGTGCCAGGCCATGCGGGACTTGGTGACGTCCCCGGACCCCCCGGGTTTCACCGCGTAGGTGTCTCCTGGTTTGCCATTGACGACATAGAGAAGTCCGTTCGCAAAGTCCGGAACCGGTGAACCCCGTCCGTTGAAGGCCCGACAGAACCAGAGTTCCTTCCCGTTCTTCGGATCATAGCCCCGGACGCCAAATTCTCCATTCAGCACCAGTTCCTTCTTTCCACCCGCCTCGACCAGGATCGGCGTGCTCCACCCGCCCCGCGGCTTGTCTTCGCGCGCCGTCTGCCACAACGGTTCGCCGCTGCCTATGTCGAGTGCCACCAGCGATGACGCACCCTCCGCATCGCAGTTCTGGATCACCATGTTTCCCACGATGACCGGGGAGGCGGCCACGCCCCACGGCCCCGGAAAGTCGCCTAGCTCCTTCACCCAGAGCTTCTGCCCGTCAAGATCATAGCAATGCAGCCCGGCTGGCCCGAAAAAGGCCACCACCCGCTCGCCATCAGTGGCGCAGGTCGGGGTAGCGTAGCTGTTCATGCGGTGGGGCTTCTCCGGGGAACCGCATGCAATGGTCTTTTCCCAGAGGGACTTGCCGTTCACCCCGTCCAGACAATGGAGATAGCGCTCACGGCCATCATCGGAAGCGCCGGTGAGGAACAGCTTGCCGTCCCAGTTCACAGGTGAGGACTGCCCCTTGCCTTTCAGGGGAACCTTCCAGAGAACCGATTCGGCAGACCACTTGAGAGGCACATCCCTGGCGGTGGAGTGCCCCCTTCCGCTTGGGCCACGAAACTGAGACCAGTTATCCTCGCCATGCACTTTCGCATGAGGAAGAACAAACACGCAGAGGACGAGAAGCGGGAAGGAGTGAACTGAGGGATGATGACTGGTTCTCATGGGCCTGTGCTACTGGTTGGTTCCCGAATCCTCGCGTTCTGCCGGAGCAGATAAAGGGAAAACGACCTGATTCCGGGAATCTCTCCTGTTTTCAGGTCCTTGATCATCTGGCCTGAAGGGCATCCCCTTGCAGGACGATCGGATCAGGACAGGCAGCCGTTTCAGACCGAAACCCAGCATCCTGCTTCCACCGACTGCGAGGCGGCATCGGTGAATTTCTGTGCGATCCAGCCGTCTTCCAGGCAGGGGTGTGCATTGGAGCCTTCCTCTCCCCTGATGACGGGAGCCAGCGAAGGGAAAACCCACCGGGAAAAACGGTTTCCGAAACCTTCGTCCGGCGCACTCGCCACCACCTGCTTCTCCCGGTCGGGCCTCACCAGGATGACCTCCCCCGACCACCGATCGATGCTTAAAGAGGCCGAGGTCCCGTGCAACTCCAGTTCCGGGGCGAGATGCTTGCGCAGGAAGGTTGCATGGGAGAGCAGGTAGGTTCCCACCGCCCCGTTGGCATAACGGCAGGCCACACTCGCATAATCAACCGTTCCACCCTGCCGCGAATGCTCCGCTTCCTTCGTCCCCTCATTACCCCAATCGATCGCCTCTCCCAGGTTGATCTCCCCGAGGTCAGCCTTGGAGGGAGTGAGAGTTTCTCCGTGTGCCAGAACGCTGGTGGCTTCCGCCCCCATGATCCAACGCACCACATCATAGGCATGTGATCCCACGTCCGCAATCGTCCCCGCCGAGGACAGCATGGGATCATCCCGCCAGGTCAACGGCATGTCGGCAGGACGCGGATTCTGCCAACGGAAGACGGTCGAGACGATTTCTCCCAGTTCGCCCGCGGCCACCAGCTCCCGCGCGATCTCGAAGACCCCTACCATCCGCGTCCAGAAGGGCACAAAGTGGGCCAGCGCCGGGCGGGCATCCCGATAAAGCCCCCACATCTCCTCTGCTTCAGCGGCATTCATTCCCACCGGTTTTTCGCAGAGCAGGTGCTTCCCCTGCTCCGCGCAGGCGAGCACGGCTTCGTGGTGCAGGGCATCAGGGGTTCCCACAATCACGAAATTCACCTCGGGATGCTCCACCACCTCCCGCCAGTCCGGCGTGGCCAACTGCGCGCCATCCTCCTCCGCCGCCCTGGCCAGCAGATCTTTCCGCCGGGCACAAACCGCCACAATGATCGCCTCCTCACACTCCCTGATCTCAGCGCGGTAGGGGGCTCCGATAAATCCGGTCGCACCCAGCACGCCCACCCTGAAGAGAGGATCCGCCATGGCTGATGCCTTTAGCGGGCCAATTCGCCGTGGTCGATCTTCGATTGTATCCTTGCGCTCCCCGCAGGGGGATTTCTACTACCCACAACTCCGCTCCAAGTCCGACCTGTCCGCCTGAACTTCGAAGTCCATGTTCAAGATCCAAGTCCATGTTGAATCTCCCCGGCGGGCGCTCTATCTCGACGCAATTACCCGGATGCGCAAGGTTGAGCTCGCCGAGGAGAATGCCGATGCGCTTGTCACCGACACCGTCGGGGAGCCATCTCTTCCCACCCTGCTCGATGCCCCGGAAGAAGGTGACCCCACCCAACTGTCGGACCTCCAGGGGGCTCCCTTGATGCCGGCCCATGAGTGGCGCTTCGCCCCCAATGTGATCCCGGTGGAGGAGAGTAGATCCCAGGGGCAACTCGGCGAACCCGGTCTCCTGCGCATCCACTACTGGCTGACACGGAAGGAATGCCCCCGCACCGTGGCCTTCCACCAGGTCGATCTCGCCCATTGGTTTTTCTCCTCCCCGCCTGACTCCGGATACTGCCATGCCGGTCAGAATTACCTGTTGATTCACCTCGGCTACCCGGATGGCGGAATGGCACTCGTCGATATCGCCACTAACCGACCGGGTCACTCGGATTACCACTCCATGCACCTGATCGGTTCCCGCGGGGCAGCCTACGCGGATGACCACGAGAACACCCATCTCCTCCTTGGAAAAGCGGGAGCGACGGCACTCATCCAGCCCGTCAATGCCGTCCTCACAATCCAGAACATGCTTGAGGAGTTCGTGGCCGGGATCCGTGAAAGTCGTCCCTGGAGCGTGAATCTGCAGGACACCCTCCATGTTCTCGCAACCCTGAAGGAGGTCTCCCATGCCTGAACATGTCTACCGCGCCCTCGTCCTGAGCGTTGTCAAACACGACTACCTGCCCAATGCGGTGGCATCCCACCCCCGTTTCCAGTTGGTGGCAGTGGCCGACGACCCCGACTGCCCCGACTGGATTCACGAGCGCAATCAACTCTTCGCGGACCAGAACGGCATCCCCTACCGACGGGATGTGGAGGCAGCCCTCCCGGACTGCGACCTGGTAGTCGTCAGCCCGGAGGCCGAACGCCACTGTGATCTCGCCCAGCGGGCCGCCAGGGCCGGCAAGCACATCGTGGTGGACAAACCGCTCTCGCCCAGACTGGCAGAATGCGATGCTCTCGTTGCAGCGGTGGCGGAGAACCAGGTAAAGTGCCTGGTCTGGAACCGCAACTTCCTCCCCTCCCTCGTTAAAGCCCGGGAAACGCTGGAGAGCGGAGCCATCGGCACCCTGCAGGCCATCCACTGCGACTTCTATTTTTCCAAGGACGCTGGACCACCGAAGGGTTCGCGTGGACCCGGCGACCCGCCCATTGACTGGCTCGAGCGTCAACTGGAGGCTCATGCCGATGGCTCGGACGGCGGGGTGGGAACCGAACCCCTCGGCGAGCTGCAGATCGAGGGCATTTACCCCCTGGCCTACATCCACATGCTCATCAATTCACCCGTCGAACGCGTCTTTGCCCGCACCACCGCTCACTTTCACCAGGCCAATGTCGACAACGATGTCGACGACCTTGCCACCGTCACGCTGGAAATGGCCAATGGCTGCGTGGGATCTCTTTCCATCGGTCGGATCGGCGCTGCTGCCCACCCCGACATCGGGGAAATCAAACTGCATCTCCTGGGAAGCGAGGGATCGCTGGTCATCAGCGAGGCCCGGCCCGAGGTAGCCGTCTACGCCCGCGACCAGCCACCGACCGAGTTCAGGCACCGGCGGATCGCTGACGAAAACAACTACCTTCTCATGGAGAACTTCGCCGAGGCCCTCGACCACGACAAAGACACCATTCTCAATGCCCACGGTGCCCGGGATATCGCGGCCACCGTGCAGGCTGCCCTTGAGAGCGCCAAATCGGGAACCATTATCGAAACTGCCAGATGACCGCCAACGAACTCAGATCGATCCTGCATGGCGGCGAGCGCGTCGTCCTGGGAACCTGCATCGTCTCACCCTCACCCAAATGGCCATTAGTGCTGCAGAACTGCGGACTCGATTTCGTCTTCATCGACACCGAGCATATTGCTCTCAACCGGGAAACGGTTTCCTGGATGTGCCGCACCTACACCGCAATGGGAATCCCTCCCCTCGTGCGCATCCCGACCCAGAATCCCGATGACGCCACGGGCGTCCTGGACGACGGCGCTGCCGGGGTGATCGTTCCCTACGTCGAGAAACCCGAGGTCGTGCGTCAAATGGCGGGGGCAACGAAGTTGCGACCCCTCAAGGGTGAACGGGTCCGACGGGCTCTCGACGGAGAGACCCTCGAACCGGAATTGCGGGACTACATCGACAACCATAATTCCGATCACATCCTGCTCACCAACATCGAAAGCGTCCCGGCCATGGAAAACCTGGATCAAATCCTGGAGGAACAGGGACTGGACTGCGCCCTTATCGGTCCGCACGACCTCTCCACCAGCCTCGGGGTCCCCGAACAATACGACCACCCGAAATTCCTGGAAGCCTGCGCCTTCATTCTGGGCAAGGCCCGGGCGGCCGGTATCGGCGCCGGCATCCATCACTGGCTCCCTCCAGAAAAGCAGGTCCAGTTCGTCGAGATGGGCGCCAACCTCCTGATTCACAAGGCCGACGCAATCTTCCTCTCCGAGGGCCTCCAGACCCAGCTCCGGGAAATCCGGGAACTGCTGGGACAGGAGGACCAGACCGGGGATGCCGATCAGGTGACGATCTGAAACGGGTTCCGGCGCCGCGACAGAATCCTCGTCTAACCCGGACTCAGTTCCAGACCCGGAGCCGGGCGAAGAGCCGGGCCCCTGCCGGGACGGGAGAATCCGCCCGCCAGGTTTCGATCACCAGGCCGTCGTTATTTCCGCTCGGCGTCTGGCTCACCAGGGCTCCTCCCGCCGTCCAGGTCACGAGATCAGAGGAGAACTCGACCGCGTAGTTCAGTTCATCCGCGGCCACCTCCCGGGTGAAGGCCAGGGTCAGGAACGACTCCTCGCCGTTGTCCATCGCGAAAGTCCCCGCCCCGGCCACCGGCAGAAACTCCTCCGAGGCCACATTGGGATCTCCCCCGAGGAAGAACTCCAGCATGGTCACCATCCCGTCGTTATCTCCATCTCCGAAATCCTCCGAAACCTCATAACGGTCCTTCCAGGCAGCGTAATCCAAGCTGTCATCGTCTCCCGGTGTCCCTTCAGGATAACGACTGATGCGCCAGTTGGCCGGGTCATTGTGATCCGGGCTCAGAAACTCATCCACGCCCCGGAGCACGAGGCTGAATTCACCATCCGAGGCAGGAGGCCAGGGAAGGTCATCGGAATACTCGTCAATGTCATGAATGGTGGTGCCTGCTCCAAAGGAGAGTTTCAGGCGCTCGCCACTGTTGCGCAGGTTGTCATTGGGATATTCCCCGGCAATGGGCAGTCCTGCCCCATAACGCACCTCAAAGGCGGCACGATTCTTGACCACCAGGACGTATTCTCCCGGCTCCAGCGTCTCCATCCCGCTGCCCCCGAAGTCAAAGTCGATCCCCTTGGTAAAGCGAACGTTGCGCAGGTCGAGGGCGGTGGGTCCGACATTCTTCAGTTCCAGATACTCGAACTCGTCCCGGTTGGTGGAAATGAGGCGCTCTTCTCCCACTGGCTCGGGCGGGTGGTACATAAATTCCGAGATGCGCAGGTCACGCAGATGATCGGAGATATTGGGCGCAGTGGCCTGGAAATCCACGGGCTGGGACCAATGGCTCCACCGGCCGGCGGCATCCTTCATCCGCACCCGCGCCCGGTAGGTCCTGCCCACCCTGACCGCCAGGGGAGGAAACTGGTAGGCCCCATCAAAGGCTGCCAACTCCCCCGACTTGAAGCCCCCCTCGATCTCGTAGATGTTGGGCCGGGCAGGATCGTAATCCGCCACCGCCGGATTGTGGACCTCGGCCAAGCGCCACTCCATGGCCGCGAAACGCGACCGACTGGGACTGGAAAAGGTGCTGCAGGTGAAGGTCAGTTCGTCCGACGGATAGCCTTCCGGCCCGGTATAGGTGATCGTCGGTTTTCGGGGGACATCGTCCTCCTGGCTCAGAAGCGTCCTGGACATCCAGTTCCCCCGCGATGTGATCCATGTCTTCACGACCCGCACCATCCCGGCAAAATCCCTGGTGGAGGAGATATCGTAGTAGCGGTCCTTGTGATTCAGACGCGGGTGATTATCCCACATGCGCCGATCGACATCAACGAGGGAGGGCTCTCCCGGGGTGTAGACGAACTTCATGGTCTCATCCACCAGCTTGTAGCCCTCGTCACGATTGAAGAGCAGGTCCAGAATCTCGCGCACGCGGTTCTGGTAGTCGGTATTGAAGGCCGGATTCTGAGCCACCTTCGATTTAAAATCGTGATTCCCATTGCCATACATGTTGTTGGCGAAGGTGAGATCAAGATCCCATGGGAGGAGCTCGAATTTGTCGGTCTCCGGGTTGTGGTAGTAGAAATAGTTCTTACCGTAGGCGATATCGTAATGGTGAATGGCTTCCACCACCGTGCGATAGCTGAGGTATTTCTCGATGTTGAGATTGTCCCGCCACCATTGCGCGGAGGGATTCCTGCTGCGGTAACCGCTGATAAACGCGGAAACATCGGAGCGGTTCCTGACCTGCGTGGGTCCCTGGTTGTTGGACGCCCCGCTGTGTCCCTCGATCTTGTAGAGATTGCCGTCGGGCAGACCGTGCTCGTCCAGAAACTGCCCGTCCAACTGTTCGACGGCGAGGAAGAGCCCATAATAGTCCGTCCCATACTGCGAGCGCTCCGGGCGGGATTGGTCAATGACGTAGAACTGCACGTGATGGGTCTTGCTGGCTTCCACTCCGCAGAGCTCAAAGAGACGGAATCCCACCCCCTCGAAGAGTCCCTGCTCTCCCCGGTGCTGGAAATTCACCTGCTGGACGATGGAAGAGAAATTCAGTTTGCTCCACTTGGTGTCGTACTCGTTGCCGTAGTCATCCCGGGCCTGGAAACGATGCCCGCGATTGAAATCAAACTTCCAGAAATTCTTGCCGTACTGGAAGCGGTGCACTCCTCCCCGGGGCCGATAGCGGATATGGTCGTAAACCTTCCCTTCATAGACAAGCGTACCGGGCCAGAGATATTCCGATCCTCCGTATCCCCCAAACTGCGATTCGTCCACCCAGGACGACTTGCTCAGCAGGAAGTAGGTCGGGATGCTGGACATCAGTTCTCCCGGATAGGTCACCGGGGTGTCTCCCTCCCGGATCCCGCCCCTCCAGTCGGGGGTCCCATTGTAAACAAAGTAGGCGAAGTTGAATTGCGGATCATCCTCGTAGGGAACCTGCACCGAGTTTCCACCAGTATCCTCCACCGTGATCCGATAACGTACCAGGTAGCGGTTCCGGTTCACATTGAAAGGCACGGTCCCGGTATAGACGCCGTCCCCGGACCCTTCATCCCCGCCCTGTCCATCATCGCTCATGGGAAGATCCACCCATCCACGGTCGTAGGCCGGATCAAGGTTTGCCGTCCCGTTCTGGTTGTACTTGAGGTAACGGCCGAAATAAGCCCCGGCTCTCACCAGCTGGTAGGAGAGCGTCACGGAGTCCACCCCATCCGGATCAGTCACCTGAGCCGTGATCACGACCGGTTCGTTGGAAACCGGCTGGCGGGGAGAGTGGGAGACCTGCCGCGTCTGGGGCGGCGCCTCGGTGGAGTAAACCACATTCCGCAGACCCGGGGTGGGACGCCCGGATCTCCAACTCCCGCCCAGATCGGTTTCCAGGGCCGGATGAATCAACTGGATGGACGGGCTCACTCCTGCCGCCAGATCCCCGACGGTAGGCCAGGGAAACCCCCGGCCATAGTCCACCTTACTCACCACCGCGCCGTCCGGATCCCGCAGGTTCACCGTCTCCCCGCTGTTGCGGAGTCTGCCGCTCCACGGTCCGAGCGCTCCGCCCCGCCGGAACTTGCTCTCGATGGTTGCCGGATCCTGAGCGATGATCAGATACGCTCCGCTCTCAATACTGGTGGCAGGCGGAAAGAGGAAATCGACCCCCCCGGATATCTCCCAGCCCTCAAGACTGATTGCAGACTCAGTGGGATTGTATACTTCAATAAACTCCGCCGCCACCGTCTTGTCGGCCTCGTCGTAGTGAATCTCGTTGATTACGAGCGAGGGCACATCGAGTTGAGCGAAGGCACTCTGGACTGCGGTCAGCAGGCCGACGACATAAAGGATGCGGCGGACGGATTGCATGGGTCGGGGGTATGAGGAAATACAACCTGCCCCGGCCTCTGCGTCAAAGCAAACCCTGTCACACAGGAAATCCGGCCGGTCGGCCCATGCACTTTTGACTGTAGAAAGATGCATTCCGGGGTTAAGGGAGTGGACCTGGAAGCTGTGAATCCGTGAATTCCTGCTCTAACAAAGTCCGCTCCCGTCGGCCGATGGCTGGCCTCGCTGCAGTCCTCATGGGATTGCTTGCTACTCAGGCACGAAGCGAGTCACGGGACCACGAACAGGACCTGCAGTTCTTCGAGCGCAGGATTCGTCCCGCCCTGGTGACGCACTGCTACGAGTGTCACTCCGCAAGTTCCAAGAAGGTGGGCGGCAAGCTCTACCTTGATCATGCCGGGGGGCTCCTGCGGGGTGGCGAGTCCGGCTCTGCGATTGTCCCCGGCCGCCCCGGGGAGAGCCTTCTCATCCGGGCAATCCGGAAAGAGAACGACGACCTCGTCATGCCCCCGGACGACAAACCTTCCCTGCCGGAAGCTGTCGTTAACGATCTGGTGGAGTGGGTGAGACGCGGGGCTCCCGACCCCCGTGCCTCACCTGGTGAAAAGAGCCCACGGGACGCACAACCCAATGGTGCCGCCCTCTGGTCCTTCCAACCGGTCGACAAACCAGCCCCCCCTCGGACACGCGACCAGGACTGGCCCAGGGATGACATCGACCGGTTCCTCCTTGCCCAACTGGAGTCCCGGGAATTCCGGCCCGCCGATGATGCCCCACCCGGAGCGCTGATCCGTCGACTCTACTTCGACCTCGTCGGACTGGCTCCGACCTACGACGAGGTCGGCGCGTTCCTCAACGCCTGCCAGCAGAACAGGCAGTCTGCAGTGGAGGCTCTGGTCGATCGACTCCTGGCCTCGCCTCATTTCGGTGAACGCTGGGGCCGGCATTGGCTGGATGTTGGGCGTTACGGCGAATCGAATGGCAACGATGGGCTGGGACGCAATCCGACCTTCCCTCATGCCTGGAGATACCGGGACTACGTCATCCGGGCCTTCAACGACGACGTTCCCTACGACCTCTTCCTGAAGCAGCAAATAGCTGGCGACCTCCTTCCTGCTTCCTCCCCCGGGGAACGCCACCGCAACCTGACCGCCACCGGCTTCCTCGCCATCGGACACAAACCGGCTGCTGCCATGAACGAGAACTTCGCCATGGACGTGGTGGACGACCAGATCAACACCGTGGCTACCGCGACGATGGGACTGAGCGTCGCCTGTGCGCGCTGTCATGACCATAAGCACGATCCGATTTCAACCCGGGACTACTACGCCCTGGCCGGGATCTTCAAGAGCACCGAGACGCTCTGGGGAAAAGCGGCCAACGAGAAACTCACCGCGCCAGCCACCCCCCTCCATGACCTGCAGGTCAAGACCGGGAAACCAGAGGAGAAGTCGGCTCCGGAATTTGCCAGGGGTTACGGCGAGGCCATCAATGCATTAAAGCCCGTCCTCTACGCGTCCCTGTCGGGTCCGGCGGAAAACCTCGTCGTTGAGAAAGGGGTGAAGCTCGCGCCAGGAACCTTTGCCCGGACGGAGGAAGGACGCCTGCAGGTGGAGGCTTCCATCCCGGCTGACAGCTATTCCCTCTCCGTCTGGTTCCGCAATGATCTCCCCAATGATGCACGGGCCATCACTGCCTATCTCTTCTCCCATGCCGTGATCGGCGATAAGGAACAGAAGGGCGATCACCTCGGGATCGGTGGCACCCACGAACCGGGCCGGGCGGGCAAACTCTTCCTCTGGACCGGCACCAGGCAGGACGAAAGCGCAGTCGGTTCCAGGATTCTCGCCCCGGGCAGCTGGAATCATGTGGTGATCATCCGTGACGGCAAGCGCATGCGCCTCTACCTCAACGGTGACCCCAAACCCGAGATCGATGCCGGAATGCAGGTGGCCGCGCCCGCGGACGGGACCATCTGCATCGGCGCTCGCAATGACCGCTTCGCTCCCCTCAAGGGATTCCTCGCCCACCTTGCGGTCTTCGACCGGGCCCTGACCCCGGAGGAGGCACACCGTGTGCACGTCGCTTCCGGTCAGAAACCGGGAACGGCCCATGTTCCCGGACCAGCCTTCGCCATGGGCGTCCGGGAAGGCAAGGCGATCGCAGACTGCAGGATCAACATCGATGGGAACTCCAAGAAACTTGGATCCAGCGTCCCCCGGGGATTTCTTCCTGCCTGCAGGACGAGTCTCCGTCCCCCAACGGTTGGAGCAGGAACGAGCGGACGCCTGCAACTGGCGGACTGGCTCACCCGTGGCGACCACCCGCAGACTGCCCGCGTGATGGCCAATCGGATCTGGCTTCATCTCTTTGGGCGCGGTCTGGTGACCACTCCTGATGACTTCGGCGTCTACGGAGCCCGTCCCTCTCACCCCGAACTCCTTGACCACCTCGCCCGGCGCTTCATGGAAGACGGCTGGTCGACAAAGAAACTGATCCGCACCATTGTCCTCAGCCGCAGCTATCAGCTCAGCAGTTCCTGCGAGGACAACCGATTGCTGGAAGCAGACCCGGCAAACGTCCTGGCCGGACGACACCGGCGTCGAAGCCTCGACGCGGAGTCCCTGCGCGACCGCATCCTGCAGGCTGGAGGCACGCTTGACCCCGAACCCGCCCGGGGCTCCGCGATCGATGATCTCGATATCCTCCTCAACTGGCCGCCGGGAGAGGCCAAGTACCTGCATGAGCCCAGCAACCACCGGAGTGTCTATCTGTGCATGCTGCGCAACGCGCCGCCGCTGGAACTGGTCGCCTTCAACTTCCCTGATGGCATGACCGTGACAGGCCAGCGCAGCACGGCCACTCCGCCTACCCAGGCCCTCTTCTTCCTGAACAACCCCCTGCTCATCGCCCAGGCCCGCGCCCTGGCCGAACGGATTCTCGCTCAGGCGGTTCTCTCCGACCATCAGGCTAATCTCGAATCCAGAGTCACCACCGCCTATCGACAGATCTTGCAGCGGGATCCTTCCGGGGAGGAAGTGACCCGCGCCCTCTCGCACGTTCACGAACAGGAAGCGGACCTGTCCGGGGCTGACTCAACCCAGCGCGCGTGGGCAAGTTTTTGCCAAGCGTTATTGGCAAGTAACGAGTTTCGTTATATTGACTAGGAGAACAAGGCGATGCGAACACTCTCCCGACGTAGATTGCTTCAGGCCACCGGTTGTGGCTTCGGTTCCCTCGCCTTCAATGCCCTTTGTGGAACCAGTGCCTCCGCAGGCAGCCTCCACCGCAAGACACCTCCCATCCCGGCTCGGGCCAGACGGGTGATCTTTCTCTGCATGCCGGGCGGCCCGGCACACCTCGACACCTTTGACTACAAGCCGCAGACCGGCAAAACGGAGCATCCAGGCTCCGCCTTCCAGTTCAACCAGCACGGCGAGAGTGGCCTCCGGGTTTCTGAACTCTATCCCGAAGTGGCCCGGCATGCCGATAAACTGTGTGTGCTCAACGGGATGCACGCCGACACCGGGAATCACGCGCAGTCCTTCCGGCAGATGGTCACCGGCGAACGTCTGCGCCATCGGCCCAGCCTGGGCTCATGGGTAAGCTACGGCCTCGGGACCGAGAACGAGAACCTTCCAAGCTTCGTCAGCTTCAACGCTCACGAGCAGTATGTGTCCTCCGGGGAATTTCTTCCCGCCCAGTTCACCGGCACTCCCATCGGGACCAACGGTGAGGACATGTCTCTGGCCACCATCCCCGATGTGAGCAGCGACCACCTCTCCCAACGAGCCAAGCGACGCCAACTCGATCTCATCCAGGCCATGAACCACGGTCACCTTGAGGCTCGTCCCGATGATCCACGACTGGAGAGCGTGATCGAGTCGATGGAGCTTGGCTTCCGGATGCAGGCCCTCGCTCCCTCTCTTCTCGATGTGAGCACCGAGTCCCAGGCCACCCTCGAGCGCTACCGGGTCGGCCGGAATATCAAGGTCGGCACCTGTCGACCGTCCGACTTCGGACGCCAGTGCCTCCTGGCCCGCCGCTTTGCGGAAGCGGGCGTGCGCTTCATCCAAGTTTCCCACAACGGCTGGGATCAGCACAAGAACCATCGCCGTGACCTCAAAGCCAATTGCGATTCGACCGACGCGCCCATTGCCGCACTCCTTGAGGATCTCGATCAACGCGGACTTTTCGATGACACCCTCGTGGTGTGGGGTGGCGAATTCGGTCGACCTGGCCTGAAACCATCCGACAAGAAGGACGAGACTGGTCATCAACCGGCCGGATTCACTTTCTGGCTGGCGGGCGGCGGAGTGAAGCGCGGCCTGGCCTACGGCGGGACTGACGGCACCGGTTCCAAGGCGGTGGAGGGCAGGGTTCACTTCCGCGACCTGCACGCCACCATCCTGCACCTCCTCGGTCTGGAACACGACAAGCTCACCTTCCCGCATCAGGGTCGCCTCCACCGCCTTACCGGGCCGGAGGGCGGAAAGGTGGTGAGCGAAATCCTTGTCTAGGTGACCCGCTGCCGAAGAAAAACAGGGAATCACCCGGCCGCCCCCGGTCTCATTACCAGAATTGTCCGGGCCACGTCTCGTTTCGACGCTCCGTTTCCCGCTCTTGCTGGCCCCGTTGTGTCTGCTACGGTTTTGCCCTGGAACGATGAAACGCACGGTCACCGCCCGCCTCTCGTGCACCCACGGCCTGGGACTCCTCCTCAGTCTGGCGATCCTGTTCACCGCCTGCAAGGAGAACGATGGAAACTCCGGGAACGAAACCGTTCCTCCAGTGGGCCAACCTCCCCACCCGGACAAAGGCGCCGCGCAAGCTCCCCCCACTTCTTCGGGCGCCACCCCCAACCCTGTAATTCCTCCCAGCCCCGCCGTGAAGGCCGGCCCCGCGGAGACGGCCCCCGGCCTGGGCCAGGGGAACTTCATCGCCCCCCTGCGTGATGCCTACGAACGAATGGATCCCGGCAAGGACGGCTGGGCCTCCGAGGCATTCAGCGCCTCGGCCAAGGAGCAGTTGCACCTTCTCGAAGACCTCCTCGGAGGCCCCGATGACATCAAGGCTGCCTCCCTGGAAGAACTGGCGGTAGCGGATGTCTCGACCACCCCTCTGCGGCCGGATGACCTGCCAGCGACTTTTGACGACGGCCGCTTTCTCGTCCGACGTGCCGGTGCATTAACGGGCAAGAAGACATCCGGGGCAGCTGCCCTGGCCGCCAGCCTGAACAAGCTGCGCCCCGGCAAGGGCTCCATCGATCCCCACATGAAAATCTTCCGCGTTTTCCCCGGGGAGACCGGCGCGGCGGGCTGCCTGGTCCTGGTGGACATCCTCCGGCTCACCGGGCAGTCGCGGACCCAGATCAATGCGACCTGGTCCTGCAAGTGGAGCCTTTCGCCCGACCAGCTCCCTCTCCTGACCTCGATCGCGCTCACCAGATACGAGGAGATCACGCAATCCGTCGACTCCCAGCCCCTCTTCACCGATGCCACCCGGGCTCTCCTCGACCGGGAGGATGCATATCACAAACAGTTCCTCCATTCCTCGGACCACTGGCGGGCCCGTCTGCCCCGCGAGCTGGGACTCGACCCGGTGGCCAATCATGGCCTCGCCATTGGTGATATCAACGGTGACGGACTGGACGACCTCTATGTGTGCCAGCAGGGGGGCCTTCCCAACCGGATGTTCCTCCAGAATCCGGACGGCACCCTGCGCGACATCACGCACTCCAGCGGCACGGGATGGCTTGAGTACTGTGCCGCGGCACTCCTGGTCGATCTCGACAATGACGGCGACCGTGACCTGATCGTTTCGCAGGACTTTCGTGTGATGGTAATGGCCAATGATGGCAAAGGCGCCTTCACCCTTGCCTTCGGTTCCTCCACCAAGGCCCAGTCGTTCTCACTGGCAGCTGCCGACTATGACAACGACGGCCTCGTCGATTTCTACATCTGCGGATACAACCCGTCCCAGTCCGAACTGCGGGGCGGAGCGATGGGAGAGCCCATGCCTTTTCACGATGCCAACAACGGCGGACCCAACATGCTGTGGCGCAACGAGGGCAACCTGGGATTCAAGGACGTCACCGGAGTCACCGGCATGAACGTAAACAACACCCGCTACTCCTTTGCCGCCTCGTGGGAAGACTACGACAACGACGGCGACCAGGACCTCTACGTTGCAAATGACTATGGTCGTAACTGCCTTTACCGCAACGACGGCGGATCCTTCTCTGAAATTGCAGCCAAGTTACGCCTTGAGGACACCTCTTCCGGAATGTCGGTGAGCTGGGCTGACTTCAACCTGGACGGCCAGATGGACGTCTACACCAGCAACATGTTCTCCAGTGCTGGAAACCGCATCACCTACCAGAAACAGTTCAAGTCCAACCTCCCCGAGGAGGTTCGCAGACAATTCCAGCACCTTGCGATCGGGAACTCCCTGTTTGAGGGCGTTGCCAGCAACCCCTTCAAGGACGTCGGGGTCACGGCCGGGGTCAACATGGGACGCTGGGCCTGGGGCTCAAAGTTCGTCGATTTCAACAACGACGGCCGGGACGATATCCTGGTCGCCAATGGCTTCATCACTACTGCGGACACAGGCGACTTGTGAAGTGTCTACTGGCGGCAGGTCGTGTCGCAATCCCCCGTCGATGATTTTTCCGAACCCGCCATCGCCTCCTACAAGCAGGGATGGCGGGCGCTCAGCCGCCTCCTGCACGAGGACCGCACCTTCAGCGGCAACGAACGCCACTGCGCCTTCCTCAACACCGGTGGCGAAGAGGCGAGCTTTGCAGATGTATCCGCTCTCACCGGATTCGGTTTCCCTGACGATGGTCGCGGACTTGCCACGGTCGACTGGGACTTTGATGGGGATCTCGACGTCTGGATTACAAACCGCAGCGCGCCCCGCCTACGCTTCCTTACCAATCATACTCCACCCGGTCAGAACTTCATCGCCTTCAAGCTCCGGGGGAATGGAAAAACGAGCAACCGCGACGCCATCGGGGCCCGCCTGGAGCTGATCCTTGAAGGGGCGGCACCCGCCAAACGCATCCGCACCCTGCGCTGCGGGGAAGGCTTCCTTTCCCAGTCCAGCAACTGGGTCCACTTCGGCATCGGCACGGCCACTGGAATTTCCAGGCTGGTGGTCAAGTGGCCCGGTGGCCGGGCTGAGAGCTTCCCCGGACTGCAACCGGGCAAGTTCTATCTTGTCGAGCAGGACAGTGGAACGGCTCGCCTGTTCTCCCCACCCGGGCAACGCGTCGCCCTGACCCCCCTAGAGCAGACTCCCCTTCCTGCATCCCAGAACACGCGCACCATCGCCCCCGTGGGCCTCCCCATGCCGCAACTCGACATCATCGGCGAGAACGGAGAAGCGTCTCCCTACGCTCTCAGTGGCAAGAGAGCGGTCGCCATCAATGTCTGGTCGAGCATCTGCGCAGCATGTGTGGCCGAACTATCCGAGTGGTCAGACCATACCGGCGAATTGCTCTCCGCCGGTCTCGATGTCATTACGCTCAGTACCGACCACCTCGACGGCGGAGCTCCGCCGGACGCCACCCGGGCCGCCCTCACCAGGACGGGCTCCAGGTTTCCCAACCTCGCCATCTCGGAACCGAGCCTCAGGGCGCTCGACTTTCTGCAGCGTTCCGTTCTCGATCGCTGGACCCCCCTTCCCGTTCCAAGCACCTTCCTGGTCAACTCCGGCGGAGAACTGGTGGCCTTCTACCGGGGACCGGTTGCCGTCGACCAGCTCCTCCAGGATCTGCCCCTGACGAAAGCAGGCCAGTCTCCAGACGCCCGGCGCAATGCCGCCATCCCCTTCCCGGGGCTCTGGATCGGCAAGGCCGTTCCGGGACGACCCAACCGCGTCGCATCCATCATGGCGGACCACGACGAAGTCGAACTGGGGGCTGCCTACCTGGAACACTGTGCCTCCCTCCTCGAATCAAGGGCAGATGATACAGAGAGCAGACGCAATCTCGGTGACATCTACTACGTCGCCGGCCTCCTGAACGGACTCAAGTCCGATCGCCGCAAACTCGCCATCGAGCAACTCTCCCGCGCTCGTGACCTGATGCCGGGGGACGTTCGCATCCGGTTGGAACTGGGGCGTCAATTCTTCCTGGCGGGACAATTGCGCAATGCCGAGCAGGAGATGAGCAAGGCTGCCGAGATCAACCCCGGCGACCTGGCACTGCTCATGGATCTCGGGTTGATGCGTTTTCGCCTGGAAGAATACGAGAAATCACATGAGGTTTACATGAAAGTCGTCCGGGCCACCCCCCGCAACGGCCTGGTCCGCTATCACCTGGCCAACAATGAAGTCCGGCTCAAGCGATTGCCCCAAGCCATCGAAAACTATCGCAAGGCTCTTGCACGTGTTCCGGATCTCACCCAGGCCGCCAACAACCTTGCATGGATCCTCGCCAGTCATCCCGATGAGAATCTCCGGTCCCCGGAAGAAGCGCTCGCCATCACCACCCGCCTCTGCCAACAAACCCGGGAGCAGTCCCCGCTCTATCTGGACACCCATTCGGTCGCCCTGGCCAATGTAGGGAGATTCCAGGACGCCATCGCGACTGCCAACAAGGCGATTGCGCTCATCCCTCCACCGAACACATCCGCGATCGATGGCATCCGCGGGCGCATCTCCCTTTACGCCGCCAGCAAGCCCTACCGTGAAGGTGGATGGCAAATGGAAGATCGATAAACCTTTCGAAATATCTTGGTTTGTTCGATTTCTTGCCTTGCGCAGAGCAAACATCTTCTTGCGCTTGATCCCTTAAGGAAACAGAGCCCTGGGATCTGGCTTGCTGGCGATTGCCGTTGACCGGAATCTGCCAGTGAACAACATGGGAACTAATCTGAGACCCTTGTTGAGGCCCTGGCACAACCCTTCCCCCGGTTGAGCAGCCTCCTCCAACGCCTCCAAAATCCAACCGACAGAACCCAACTACGATGAAGGCCCACACCTTATTCACCTCTCTTTCCATCCTGGCCGGCGGTGCAACCATCGCGGGCGCAGCCACCATAATCGGCGAAGGCGCGGCCCGTCCATTCGCCACCGGAGGAAGTCCCGATGGCTGGTCCGGAGTCAGCGTGCTCGAAACCGCGATCATCGACTCTAACACCGATCCCGCCGGCGTGGGGAACCTTATCGAAATTACGGAGGTGTCGATGTTGGCCGGGGCTGATCGCGCTGGCGGATCACACCACTTTCAGGCCATCCTCATCGACTCCTCGAACCAGATCGCCTGGATCGGTCCTGAACTCACCCCGACGCAGGCCGGCCACAATGTCTTCCCCATTACCGGAGCGGACCTGATTGATGTCACCACCGAAACCTACCGACTGGGCCTCTGGCAATGGAATGAGGGGCAAGATGACAACGCCGGCGGGACCATCGCCTTCGCCGGAAATGGCGGGGGCGGGATGTTCCAGCAGAATCTCAATGGAACACTCGGTGCCGGTGCCATTTCGATTGGCCACGATGTTTCGGGCGGTCAACAACACGCTTCTGGCGCAAATGGTCGCGACTATCACATCGATGTGGTGGCCACCCGTGTTGCGAGCGCCGATGGCGACGGCGACGGGTTGCCGGATTCATGGGAAACCGCCAACAACCTCGATCCGAACGACAACGGCGAAGATCCGAATAACAACGGTGTTGTGGGCGATCCGGACCAAGGCGCTGACGGCGACCCGGACAACGACAATCTGACGAATTTCGAGGAGTTCGAACTCCGCACCGATCCCACCGATGATGATTCGGATGATGACGGTCTCACCGATGGCGCGGAAGCCACTGTCGGCACCGACCCGCTGAATCCGGACAGCGACGGCGACGGCCTGCTCGATGGCGTGGAGACCGGCACCGGCATTTTTGTCGATGCCAACGACACCGGCACCGACCCCCTCGACATCGACAGTGATGGCGACAATGCCAGCGACGGGTTCGAGGTCACCGAGAACACCGATCCGAACGATGCCGGCAGCACTCCGTCCATCCCGATCGTGCAGCCCTCCTTCGTTCCCATCAATGAACTGGCCCCCGGTTCCTACGGGCCGGACTT
>Ga0310120_10000480_pt1 | contig 31686 bp, 25 predicted proteins | sample CB27_AW_983_MG_FD_203506 | JGI IMG/M metagenome (GOLD analysis project Ga0310120, IMG submission 203506) | Marine microbial communities from Western Arctic Ocean, Canada - CB27_AW_983 | ecosystem: Environmental > Aquatic > Marine > Oceanic | place: Canada: Western Arctic Ocean | collected...
CAAGGAGTGACTGTGACGCTCCTGCCCGGACACCTCAAAATGACTGAGGAGTTGTCGTTCCGCCCCGCGGGGTATTAAATCGGAACCGCTTTCCATGATGAAATCCCTGCCCTGCCTCCTGCTCTCCCTTGCCATGCCCGCCTGCGCGGAACCCTTTATCGTCGCGCACCGGGGTGCGTCCGGAGAGGCGCCGGAAAACACCCTGCCAGCCTTCAAGTTGGCCTGGGAACAGGGGGCGGATGCCATCGAAGGGGACTTCCATCTCACCAGGGACGGGAGGATTGTGTGCTTTCACGATCGGGACACGAAGAAATTGACGGGCCAGAAGCGGATTCTCACTGAAAGCACCTTCGCCGAGTTGCAGGCCCTCGATGCCGGATCCTGGAAGGACGAGAAGTTTTCCGGCACTCGCATGCCTTCCTTGGAAGAGGTCTTGGCCACCGTGCCGCCGGAGAAGAAGATCTACATCGAAATCAAGAGCGGACCTGAAATCGTGCCCCCCCTCCTGAAGGTTGTGATGGCCAGTGGCCTTGCCGACGGGCAGATCGTCATCATTTCCTTTGATGAGATGGTGGTCAAAGCCGTCAAGAAGGAGCGACCAGATTGGACCGTGAACTGGCTCTACGGCTTCGACAAGCGCACCAACAACGCCCCCGACAAGGAACTCCCGCGCCTGCTCGGCGTCCTGAAGACCGTCAAGGCTGACGGACTCGGCTCCAGTACTCATCCGGATCTGCACAAGAAACACCTCGACGCCCTGGCAAAGGCCGGGTTCCAGCACCATGTCTGGACCGTCAATGACCCTGCCATCGCCCAGCGCTTCCTGGAGATGGGATGCCGCTCCATCACCACCGATTTCCCCGGCAGGCTGCGGAGGACGCTGGAGAAGTAGGAGCGTTCCGCACATCTGCAGGGATTGCGATCTCCCCCGAGAGCAAAATCCTTGCCTCAGGGGAAGAATACGAGAACCTCCGGCCGTCTTTGCTAGGCTACGCCGTAGCAAGCCCCCTCCGTCTGCCGAATATCGACCACTGACAACCCCGCATGGCTGGCTTCTTCAAGAACCTCTACAACAAGGTCGCCAACAGGGCAGATGTTGACTGGGATGAACTTGAAGCCTATCTCATTGCGGCCGATCTGGGGGTGCGAACCTCGCTGGAAATCGTCGAGAATCTGCGCAACCTGGGTCGCAAGATCTCCGCCGACGACGTGGTGGAGGCCGCGCGCGAACGCATCCTGCAGGTATTTCCCGATGACAATCACACCCTTGAACTGCCTCAGGATGGCTCCCCTTTGGTCATTCTGGTGGTCGGGGTCAACGGGACGGGCAAGACGACTTCTGCAGCCAAGCTCGGCAATCTGTTTGCGCAGCAGGGGATCTCGGTCCTGCTCGGCGCAGCGGACACCTTCCGCGCCGCAGCAGTGGAGCAGCTGGAGCGATGGGCGGAGCGCCTTGATATCCCGCTGGTGAAGGGCTCACCCAATGCCGACCCGGCCTCGGTCTGTTACACCGCCCACCAGAAAGCCCTCACCGACGGTGTGCAGGTCCTCATCTGTGACACGGCTGGACGTCTTCACACTCGTCACAATCTGATGGAGGAACTGGGCAAGATTCGTCGCACGCTGGGCAAACAGGACGAAAATGCCCCCCACCACACCTTCCTGGTGGTCGACGCCACCACGGGGAGTAATGCCCTCAATCAGGCCCGCGAGTTCAACAAGGCCGTACCTCTCGATGGCGTGATCGTGACCAAGCTCGACGGATCCGGAAAGGGAGGGGTGGCGGTGGCCATCCAGCAGGAACTGGAAATTCCACCACGGTTCATCGGGACCGGTGAGGAACCGGACCAGTTCGATGCCTTCTCCCGTACGAAATTCGTCGAGCAGGCGCTCTAGGGAAGAGGTGGGCCGGGGAATTCCCTGTTCTGCGAGAGCCCTGCCCAGAGGCGGGGTGATCCTCAGGGCAGCGCGACCTCCAACCGGTAAAACCGCCACCCGGTGACGGCTGGATGACTCGGAGACCCCGGTGGACCGGCGTCAGTGACCTCGTAGGTTGCGGGAAGGACTTCAGCCCGCGTGTCAATGATTGCACCCAACGTAGTCCAGTTCTTCAGGTCAGAACTCCAGGAAACGGTATAGTGCCGATCCGGAATGCCCGGGAACGTCAACCGGACACTGCCATCCGGATTGGCGGCAGCAACGTGCAGACTCGGAAAGACACCCCGATCCGCCTGGTTGGGATCCAGCCCCACCAGGAATTCAGTGAAATTCAGGATGCCATCGCCATCTGGATCTCCCTCCGGCCCGTTCCCTGCACTTCCTGGTGCACTCCCATTGTCCGCAGTGTTGAGTCCGTGTGCAATTTCCCACCAATCGGGCAGGCTATCCATATCGTTGTCCTGCCCGGGCGGAACCGAGGGCTCCAGCGCCACGGTGATGTCACGGGTGGTGGTGGCGATAATCGGGCCGGTCCGACTGGCTCTCACATCCACCCGGATGCGGTAGAAACCGGGGGAAACTCCGGTCCAGCGGTAGTCCCAGAACTGTTGGGTGCCGACCGGAACGACTTCCACAAAGGCGAGCGTCCCACTGCCCTGTTCGAAGGTGATGGTGAGATACTCTGCGCCGTCGTCCGTCTCGATCCGGATGGGCATCTCCCTCTGCTCCGGGGTGGGATTGGCCACATCAGGGATGTCCTCCACCCAGGGCTGTCCTCCCCCGTCAAAGGCTGGAGGTTGCACCACGCTCACGAAGGGCTCCACCACCTCGGCAGCCCGCACCAGCCGGGTGGCCAGAAGTCCGATCCCTCCCCGCACATGACTCACTTGGACATGATGCAGGAAATCGGGATCGCCAATCCAGAGTTCGGGCACGTCAAAAGCCAGGGCGTGGTAATCGGCCGTCTCATCACGGACGATGCTGAGGAGATCCTTATCCTGATCCACCGCTCCAGCCGGGGATCCGCTCAACCGGCTTCCGATTGCAATGGAGAACTCGTCGATGAGCTGCTGGTCAGAAATCCCGTCCCCGAGATTCTTGGAGAAGTAGACCTTGAGCACATAATCATCCCCCACCACCTCCCCGTCGGTGGGGGGAAAGGCCACGAAGAGCCGCCGGTTGGGTCCGTTGGCCGTTACGTTACGCGTAAGGGTGGCATACCATCCCCTGGCATCATCCGCTGCCCCAATCGTGCCTGTCCAGGTGGAGGGGGCCGCTGAGGTGGCTTCCCTCAGGCGGACATGCAGGACAGCTGGAACGTTTCCGGGCGGAATGTTCTCATAGTTGAAGCGAAACTCCCGGGGGAAGCCACCCGGCAGATCCGGGTCAGCGCCCGTCTCAGAGGCCCTTACCCACTTTCCCGGTCCATTGCCGTTGCCTGCCCCGGTCTGGTCATCGTCATTGGGGCCAGCTCCATCTTCGATATAAACCCAGGCCTCCCCCACGCTCGCATCGGCCCGGATCACCACTTCGTAGTTCTGTCCGTTCAGGATGTCGTTCTCGTTCGGGAAGACGATCTCTCCCTGCGGCCTGCTGGCATCGTAGTAGAATGTCTGCTGGAAGGTGTTGTAGAGCGAAGCCTTCCCGGTGCGCTCCAGAAAAGCCCGGACCCGCAGAATGTGAAACCCTTCATCCAGTCCGGTTTCCATCACGAAGGAGTCCTGATCCGGAGTCTTGGCGTAATCGTTATGAGGGAAAAACTCCACCGTCTCGCCGTTGAACCCGTCGATCTCGAAGACGGTCATCCCATGCCGCTTGTCAGCGACCTCGTCTGATCCGCTCGGGAAGAGCGGATTCACGATAGCACGGCGAACGGCCGCCACGTACCGAATCGTTCCCGCCCGCCTCGGTGTGATGGTTCCCTTCCACCAGCTGCCGCCCTCGGCATCACCCACCCAGTTCATGGGAACGGTCATGGTGGATGCATTTCCCCCGATTCCGCCTGCCCCGAGCGGAGCACTGCGATCGAGAGTGTAGTAGAGAGCACCCCTGTATCCTCCCAGCCCGGAGTTCGTTTTCACGTGAACCTCAATCGAGTTGGGAGTCTCCCGGTAGTGGTTCCCACTGCCGATCGATCCCGGCAGGGCTGCTTCGGGATCATGGTACACGAACTGCACGGTCTCCGGCGGGGTGGAGTTGTTCCCCTCCCCGTTGACGCGCGAAAACCTTCCCGAACCGATCCGGATCGCCCAGTTCTCCGCCTCGGCCGCGTCCAGCGCACAACGGGAAGTGTTCCTGGACGCGAATTTCTCCGGTCCCATGCGTTCCACGAAATCGGGTTGTTCATACCCGAGGAAGACATCCGTGCTCAGAGCCGGTGGGTTGTCCCGGAAGCCCGGGTCGCTATTCCCGGCTGGACGCGTCCCGTTGAGATCAACACCCCCGTCCAGCTTGCAGAGAATATTGGCCGTCGAACGGTCAGCGCGGAACACGAACTTCAGATTGCCCACATCGGTCACCCGTGGAATCTCGACCTCATACTCGAAATCAGCACCCCCGACCCCGCCGAGGTCAGAGGACCGGGGATGAAATCCCGGATTAGCAAACGGTCCGCTGAAACCTTCATCGCCATCCGGACCATCCCGCCGCGTCACCACCATGCTGTTCGCCCGCCGGCCCTCCTGGAAAATCTCGATGGGCCGTCCGCCGATCTCGCTCCAAGCCCGCGACTCCTCCGGCGTGCGGTAGGAAAAGACCATGTAACTCCCCGGATCAACCACCACCTCGTCAAGTTGTGAGGCATACTTGAAGAACCCCGTCTGACTCCCGTAACCACGGGCATACTGGTAGAGATAGGCATCGTCCACGAAGGGGATGGAGGGAAAGGTGGTTCCGATATTGCGACTGCTCCCACTGGTATAGTTGTCGTTCACCAGCACGATGGCCACCACACCCGCATCGTCACTCATTCCGCCGTTTTCCCTCTTGTCGATGCGCTCGTAAGCCACGAAATCGTTGTCGGCCCAGCGGGGACGCTGGAAGCCACGTGCAAAGTGCTGGTGAAGGTAGGCCAGATTGGGCAAGCGATTGTCGCCAAACTGCCCGAGGAAGGAGGTATTGGCATGCCGTGGAAAGGCACCCCCGCTGCCTTCCAGCGTTCCGGCATGATAGTTGCCGTCCGTGTAGACCAGCGGTAGACCGTCGCGGGTGAAGTAGAAGGCGTGCTGCAATTCACGACGCACTGCAAAGTCGTTGTCGTGACTCTGCGCGTGCATGACCGAGACGCCTGGACTGAATCCTCCGGCTCCCGGCTGGTCGTAGCCGGCCAGGGTGGCGGAGGGATTGCCGAGAATATCGTTAAGGTTGTTGCGCAGGTCGTTGTCAATGAGCCGCATCCCCGCATCAATGTAGGGTCCATACGCGGGCGGCTCCCCCAGGTGCTCGCCAAAGAACATGGCATCATCGCGCGGGGCATCGATGCTGAATACGGTGTCCCGGTGATTCGTATCGAGATAACCGTGCGAAAGGTTGAATTGCCGTTGGGCCTGTCCCAGGTAGCCGTAGTCCGAGGCATCCCTGTCCGCCCCGAAGGTGGCTCCAAAGAAGTCCGCGGGCGTGTGCTTGACTGCATCAAGTCGTGCCCCGTCCACCTTGGCGCGGTCAAGTTGCCAACGCAGGGAACGGTGCAGCATGTCCTCCACCACCTCCTGGTAAAATGATTCGTTGGCCTGCAGGAACGCACGCGTGATCCCGTTGCCGGATCCGAAGCCCACGTAGGTTCCTTCATTGGCCGCGTGGGTCTGTCCCGGTCCGCTCGGGATATAGCAATAGTAGTCCGGATTGTCGGGATGACGGAGGACGAGAGGCTTGCTCCGGGTGTCGCCCTCGAAGGGACCATGATTGCGATTGGTCGAACCAGGTTCGTTGGCGATGTCGATGAGCCCTGAAAGTCCCAGGTTCTGCACCTGCCACGCGCTGCCCCAATCCCTGGTATTATCCCATTTTCGGTAGAACCCATCGCCGGTCTCGCGCAGGTGGAAGTCACCAGGGCGGAATCCCGGATAGACATCCTCCGCCACGAATTCGTTGTGGCGAGGCACATCAAACCCGTTGTGGTTCATGATACTGTCGAAATAAACCCGGATTCCGAAGCGGTGTGCCACCCGGATGAGATCAAGCAACTCCTGCTCCGTTCCATAACGGGTGGCCACCGATCCCTTCTGATCCTTTGACCCCAGATCGAAACGGTCGAAGAGATCGTATCCCACCGAGAAGCCTCCACCGGCCTTGGTGGGGGGAGGAATCCAGAGCGACTCATACCCTGCTTCCGCTATTTCAGGGACTTTCTGCCGGATTTCCCGCCAACTCGTGTTGAAATACTGCAGCATGGCTTCTCCCCGGACCAGGGATACGGTCAGGAGAAGCAGGGCAGCAGGACGCCAGGGAAACCTCATGCGGGAAGGAAGGAGGGGGTGGGGGAGGTCGGGAGTAATACACAACCTATTGCAATGCCCCGCAAAGAAAAACTCCGTCCCCGTTCGGCTCCTCTGTTTGGGCTTCTCAAACTGGAAGTGCTTCCTAATCTGCCCCGGTGCCGGAGGAGGACCCACAAATTCTCGAGGATTTGAGACAAGCCATCGCGGCACGCGACGGGAGCGCCTTCCTATCGGTGGCCGAAGAGGTTCACTACGCCGACCTGGCCGCGGTCTACGAGGATCTCTCCCGCAAGGGTCAGGCGTGGTTTGCCCGCACTCTTCCCTCCGAGGCCTTTTCCGAGGTCCTGGCCGAAATTCCAGATCCTCTCGTGGAGGAGGCGCTTGATCACCTCAAGCCCAGTCAGCAACGCGAGGTTCTGGAAGAACTTCCCGACGACGATCGCGTGGATGTGCTCCAGGATGTGGAGGACGCTCAAAAGCGCGAAAAACTGATCGAGCTCCTCGGAGAGCAGGAAGAACGCGAACTCACCCGTACCCTGCTTGAGTATGCCGAAGACACCGCGGGTGGACGCATGACCACTCAGATCGGCAACATCTCCATCGGGATGACCGTGAAGGAGGCCCTTGATCACCTCCGCCCGGATCTCGAAGACACCGAGACCCTGAGCCGGATCTTTGTCCTGGACGAACGGAATCACCTGGTGGGCAAGCTCCGGCTGCGCGACCTCACCTTCAATGCCTGGCAGACCCCGGTGAGAGATGTCATGCAACCGGTTGAGCACGCCGTGCTGGCTGACACCGACCAGGAGGAGGCCTCAACTGCCGTTCTCAAGTACGACATGCTCGCCCTCCCGGTGGTGGACAAAGAGAATCGTCTCCTCGGGGTGATCACTTCCGATGATGCAATGGAGATCCTGAGCGAGGAATCCACCGAGGATATCGAAAAGCAGGCGGGATTGACCGGGGAGCAATCGGAAGAAAGTTATCTCAACACTCGCGTGATCACGCACTTCAGCCGCCGCGTAATCTGGCTGGTAGGACTGGCCCTCCTCTCCATCGCCGCTGGCGCGATCATGCTCCGCTTCGAGAAAACCCTGGAGGGCATCCCCCTTCTCATGCTCTTCCTCCCCATGATCATTGCAGCGGGCGGCAACTCGGGAGGACAGGCCTCCACCGTGGCCATCCGTGCCATGGCCCTGAACGAACTGGATGCCCGCGATGCCTTCCAGGTGGCCTGGAAGGAGCTGCGCCTCGGGGCCATGCTGGGACTCATCCTCGGCCTCACCATTGCGGTGGTGGCAATCTTCATCCTCCCTCTTTTCCATCCCGAAGTCTCGCCCGGAATCAGTTTCCTGCGCTTTGGTTCAGCGGTGGCCGCAGCCCTCACCGTGCAGGTGACCGCCTCCACTCTGATCGGTTCCCTGCTTCCCCTCGGTGCCCGTGCCATCCACCTCGATCCCGCTGTTATCGCCGCCCCGGCCGTCACCACCGTGGTGGACGTCTCCGGGATGCTCATCTACCTGCTGGTGGCCACGAGCATGCTGGGGGTGACCCCCTGAACAAGCTCAGTCCAGCGCCTCCGTTCGTTCCTTCAGGTCATCCGCAATGGCCACGCCACCGGCAGGATATTCCGCTTCCATTCCGGGATAACCACAGCAGACTCCCATCGATCATGAAGAAACATCTCGCACTTGCTGCTGTTCTCCTGGCCACCCCGGTCGTCCACGCTGGAAATCCTGCTTTGGACATGGGCCGGGCTGCCCGCAACTTCCTGAAGGGACTCGATGCCAAACAGAAGGCCAAGGCCTTCTTCGAATTCACCGATGAGGAACGCGAAAACTGGCACTTCATCCCCCTCGACCGGAAAGGAATCAAGCTCAGCGAACTGAATCCCTCCCAGACTCACTACGCCTACGCCCTTCTCGCCAGCGGCCTTAGCCAGAAGGGAGTCCTGAACGCTACTACCATCATGAGCCTGGAAGCCATCCTGGCCGAAATGGAGAACGATCCGGTCAAGCGAGACACCCAGAAGTACTACATTGCAATCTTCGGTGAACCCTCCAGCAAGCAGAAGACCGGAATCTGGGGCTGGCGCTTCGAGGGCCATCACCTCTCCCTCAACTACACCATCATCAACGGAAACGTAGTAGCCACCCCGGCCTTCTTCGGCACCAACCCTGCCATCGTGAAGAAGGGGCCCCGCAAGGGCACCCGTCCCCTGGGCCGCATGGAGGACCAGGCCCGGACCCTCATGCAATCCCTCAAGGAGGCCGGCAAACCAGTCGTGTTTTCCGACAAGGCACCCCGGGATATTCTCTCCAGCCAGAACCAGGTTGCTGCCAAGCCGAAATCACAGGGCGTCAAAGGTGCGGACATGAATGCGGAACAGAAGAAGCTCCTCCTCGCAATCCTGCGGGAGTTCTCCAGCAACACTCGTTCAGAGTTGGCGAGACCGGCCATGAATGAAATCACCGGAGCTGTCGACAAACTGCAGTTCGCATGGTCCGGGGGCCTCAACAAAGGGGACCCTCACTATTTCCGCGTGACTGACGAGAGTGCGTTCATGGTGGAGTATGCCAACACCCAGAACGGAGCCAATCACGCTCATGCCGTCTGGCGACTCTTTGATGGAGACTTCGGACGGGATGTCCTGAAAGAGCACCTCGACAAGGAGCACCCCAAGGACAAATAACTGCCAGATCCTACCGTCGTTCTGTCCACGACGGACTGGAAAACTGATCGACCAACGCCGCGACGTCCTCCTCCGAGGGCTCGCGGCGAATTTTCTCCACCTCCTTCGCCAACCTGCCCGCCAGGGAACAAAACGGGGCATCCCCGTCCACTCCCTCATCGAGCATCACACTTCCCTGGTGCAGCAAGCCTTTCCGACTGCGTCGCTGCCCCGCTCCTGCCACCTTGCCTCCCCGCCCGTCTACAAGATCCCACGCCACTGGCCTTTCAAAACAGGCCGGAGATTCCACCAGGGAGTCCTCCTGCACCAGGGACACATCGACCCCGGCCTCCTGCAGGACTTCTGCCAGCGCTGAGTGGATCACGCGATAGCTCTCGTCCCCCTTCCTCTCCGCCAGACCACAACCCCTCGGCAGCACGAGGGTGTAGGTCCGGTCATGACGGTGATCCACAACCCCCCCTCCCGTCGCACGGCGCACCAGCGAAACCCCCGGCATCGTGGCCCGTGCTTCCGCCACTGCCCCGAAATAACCCAGGCTGCCCCAGTCTCCCTGCCAATCGTATACTCGCAGGAGAGGCTCCTCCTCCCGTTCCAGGAGCCAACTATCTACCGCCATATTCTCCGGCCCCGAGCGAACCACCTGGTCCCTCCAGAATGCAATGGTGGCAACTTCAGACATCCCGGATCACTCCAATCCCGGAGCCGGGACTTCCCCCCGGACCGGTTCGCCTGCCAACCCCTCTTCACATCGTTGGCCCAAAAGTTCTATCACTCCCGGATGAGTGGCGAAGAGATCACTGGTAAACGTGCGTAGCCCGGGACAGCGCCCTTCCGCCTCTTCGCAGATCCGGACAACATCCCCGCCCGGACCGGCATGCCGCCCGGGCGAGATGAACAGCATGGACAGGATAACTTCCCGGTCAAAGCCCTCCCGGCCGAGCAGGTTCTCCAGAAGCGGTTCATTGAAGTCGTAATCCGCGCCGTCCCGCCGTTCCATGGAGGAGGCCTCCACAACTGCCGCCTGGTCACCCAGCAAGGTGGCTAACTGAGCCGCCACATGATTCCGCACCTGGTTGACCGCTACCCGCGGCGTTCCATGATCGACCAGGCTCACCGCCGGTTGATCGAGGCCTTCCTCGTCCATCTTCTTGACAACCAGCTCGCTCAGAATCTGCGCCACACGAAGATCGCCCTGCTCGTCCAGCTTCACCATGGAAGGCGCCACCCGCACTTCAAGTTCCGGCCAACTCCCCTTCATCTCCCGAACTCGTTGGGGGAGATACTCGTAAATCGCCGCGCTGTGCCCGAAGAAGAAGGGCACCACCACAAAGGAATGCCTGTCTTCTTCCTGCCGGGCCCGGAGGAACGGCTCAAAAATTTGGGCCGGAGCGCCTCCCAGTTCGCCGGGATCCACCTTGGTAGAATGCAGAAGCGAAACCGGATGGACATCTGCTCCAACATGACCGCCCAGGGCTTCCGCCATGTGGCGCAAGCTCAGGGTCGACTCGGCACGGTGGGAACCGTTGTCCACCAGGAGAATGCAGGGAGGATCGCTCACCGGCCCCACTCTATCGTGTCATCCCCCGATGTCCAAACGTCATCACCGGGGGATTGGAAGGAAGGAAATACGGCGACCTCAGCGAGGAACCCGGCCCTCCCGTACGCCATTCCGCCAGGCGGGGCTTCCGGCAGACTCTCCTAGTCGAGAAGCCCTGACCGCGGATAGGTTCCGGACTCGAAGGTCGCCTCCTTTGGAACAAGACCCATTCCCTTGAATTCCTCAACCAGCACCTTGGTTTCCAGAGCATCCAGATCAACTGCCAGTTCCACTTCCACCACTTCGGGAGGATCGCCCCTGCTGGTCACCCCTGCAAGATAGCCTGCCTTTCGCTCCCGCAGAATCGAGTCCATCCGGTCGCCACCAAAGTCGACCGTTTCCAGCATGTTCCCGGCTGGGTAGTCTATCCATACATATTCCACGAAGGCCGACTCGTAGCTGGGCTTTTCCCGCGTCACCCACTTCCAGACTCCAAATCCCAACCCAAGAGCCACCACCATGGTCACGCCCAGGATCACGAATACGCGTCTACGACCATTCATCACTCTGTAATAGCCTAACCTCCACCCCGCCTCCCGCAATCCACAAACTCCCTGCTGCCAGCCGACACCCCGTCAGTTCTCGTTCTCTTCCGGCTCAATCTCGAAGAGGGGCAACGAATCGAGAATCAGTTGCAGGGCCTCTCGTCGCCTGAGATCGGACGGATCGCTACCGTGAAGGGCATCCTCCGCGAATTCCCTGATATGCAGGTGAGTAAGCGGCCCGCCGAAGGGAGACTGCCGCAAGACCATCCCCCACGTAGCCAGAGCCACCGCCGTCTGGAGGTTGTTGCTGGCCAGACCCCAGTCCCGGGGCGGGGTGGTTACCGGCACTATCAACTCACTGCCCTCCGCTCCGACGCCCAAACTCACCCTCGCCACCACCCGGTGGGTATTGAAGATCTCCGGGGCGGATGGTCGAAACTGATAGAGCACATAGTTTGATTTCCCCGGGGAGAGCCCTCCCGAAACTCCGCCCTTTCCCTCCGGAGCCGGTCGGCCAGCGTAGCCAATGAGGCGGTAGCTCCCGACGAACTCAGGATCCGCCTCAACCTGCAACACTGCATCCTCAGCGATCACTCTCCCGGACTCATTACGGAGGAGTACCCCCAGGAGGGCCAATTCCCGGTCCCAGGGACAGCGCACAATCTCAACCCCCAGCTTGATCCCATCCAGATCCGCATCGCCATCGTCAGGGTAGGACACCTGATTGATCAACTCCTCCGTTCGCACGCTGTTCCGCGGCGGCAACTTCTTTTCGTTGCGGATAAACCGCTCTACCAGGTGATAGCTGGCTGTTCCGGAAACGATGGGAACGGTCGAGCGCGCCTCTTCCCGCGTGGAGACGAAGGGACTGTCCGCCAGGAACGCCATGCGACTCAGGATCGGAAGGTTTATCTCCCGTGCTGCGCTGCGCACGCTCGCGAAAAATGCTTCGGGATCCTTCTGCCAGAGCCCGCGCAGGGCGAGATACTCTTCGTCCACAACCTCGGACGGAACTTCCGGCAGCATGGGATAGTCATCCTCCCCGGACGTCCGGGGCAGAGGCGTGGTCCCCCCCGCGATGGGTCGCGCCGACCGGGGCGTGGGCCTGAGGAGAATCTGCATCCGGATCGCTTCCCGCTGCCCGGCCTCGGTCGCCTCCCGCACAAGCTCGTTCTCACCCACGGGGATCTGCTGCATCATCCAGAGCACGCAGGCCACCAACGCCGCCGCCGCCGCCGCAACTGCCGCCGGACGGAACCAGTCGCGCCGGCGGGACTGGATGGAACGCAGATCCTCCGGGGCCGGACTGCGCCCGGCCCGGCGGATTGCTTCCCTCCGAGCCTCCCCCAGTTCCAGACTCTCACCGCTGAAACCGCCCCGGATCAACCCGGCAAGCGCACGAGTCTCGTCCAGAGCGGCCTGCACGGCGGGATGTTCCTCCGCGACACGGCGCAGTTCAGCCGCCTCATGCTCAGGCAATTCGCCCAGGGCATAAGCCGTCACGCGGGGATCTTCAGAATCAATACGCTTCATTGCTTTCGCAGGGAATTTTCCAGCAGGTCTTCCGGAAGGAGGGCCCGCAGACGTTTCAATCCGGTGTGCAGCAGGAAGCCGACATTGCCCGGAGCAAGGCCGGTTGCCTCACTGATTTCCTTATAGCTGAGTTCTTGCTGGAATTTCAATCTGATGACTTTCCTCTGGTTGTCGGAGAGCCTGTCCAGGGCATTCATGACCTGGGTCACCCGCTCGTCCCAGTCCGCGACGCGATCCGGAGTTGCAGTGGTTCCCTCCAGGCGATCGGCCTTCTCGTCAACCAGAGCCACCATCCGCTTCTCCTTGCGGAGGATGTCGAGAGCCCGGTTCCGGCAGACCGTGAAAAGCCATGCCTTGAGCCCCCGCTGTACTTTCTCCCGATCCTGCTGGTAGAGCCGGATGAAGGTGTCCTGTACAACGTCGCGAGCCCGATCGAGGTCATGCACGATGCCCAAGGCGTATCCGATGAGCGGTCCCTCGTACTGAGCGAGGGCCTGCTCCACGAATTGCTCGTGGGTCTCAACCATGTTCTCATGTCGGCCCATCAGGGCTCAATCTACACCAGGAACGCCCGGGAAAAGAGGATCTTAGATCTATTTTAAATTAATCCTTCCGCGACTTCCGGCCCGGACAATCTGTCCCGGTCGCCGGGAATCAGATCCCCCCGTCGTCACTCCTCGGCGTGGCTCACGAAATAGGAGAGGTTTTCCAGCTCCAGGGCGAGATCCACATTGTTGACCGTCACAGCATCGGGAACCTGCAGCAAGGTGGGAGAGAAATTCAGAATCCCCTGAACCCCCGCATCCACCAGCTCGCTGGCAGCTTCCTGAGCCACTCCGCCGGGCACGCACAGGATAGCCAGTCTTACGCCGTTCTCCCGCACGAAACGGGTCACTTCCTCCTGTCCGTAAACCGGAACAGAGATACCCCGCGAAACCACTAACTCCGGCACGGCATCGAAAGCCGCCACCACTTCAAACCCTTCCTTCTCAAACCCACGGTAACGCAACAGAGCCACTCCCAGGTTTCCGGCCCCGACCATGACCACGGGCTGCAGTTGCTCCCGGCCCAGAACCTCACGGATGGCATCCCGCAATTCTGCCACCGAGTAACCCAGACCACGCTTTCCGAACTGGCCGAAGTAGGTCAGATCCTTTCGCAGCTGGGCAGGTTTCACACCCGCCACTCCTGCCAGCGCCGAGGAACTGACCATCTCCTTGCCGTTCTCATGCAGCTTGCTGAGGCAGCGCTGATATATCGAAAGGCGGTAGATAGCCTTCTTGGGAATCTCAACCTTCTCCACGCGTCTACAGAATCCCTCTCCGGGCTCAAAAGGTCAAGGAAAGGTTAGGAATCCAAACCGAAAGCCTCCAAAGATCGCGCCTTCTCGTTCTCTCCTCCCCAACGTTCATCGCCCCTCTGGCACTTTCACCTTCCCCTTCCTTCTGCTCCACCCTTCACTCCCCCCCGCGTGAAGGACCTCAAGGACGGCATTCGCTCCCACGTCCGCATCGACTTCAAGGGTCATGTGCACAAGAAGTTCCGGGGCCACCAAAAAAGCCAGCGCTGCGAGAACGAAGCGCGGGTCCTCAAGGTTCTTGAGAAGCGCGAGTGCCCCCATGTCCCCCGTCTGCTGGAGCATCTGGCGGAAGAGGATTACATCGTCACCACCAACTGCGGACAACCCGCTCCCGAGATCTCGCGCACCAAATCCGATGCCCTTTTCGCCGACCTTGAGCGGGAGTACGGCGTGCGCCACGATGATCCTGAACCCCGCAACGTCACCTACTGTCCCCGCCTCGGACGATTCTGCCTCATTGACTTTGAACTTGCGGAACTCCTTTCCGAACCCGGTGGCATCGAACGGGAACACCGGGGGATCTGGAAGGTGACCTGGTGCTCCCTCTCCGAAGGTGGAACCATGCGCGACTCCAACGATGACGCCTACCTCGCCCTCGAAGTTGGCCCCGGTGGTGCACGCCGGTTCGAGGCCCACGGCGAGGCCCTCCTTGAACCGTCCCATCTCGTCCTCGCCGTCTCCGATGGCATGGGGGGGGGCTCCGCGGGCGAACTTGCCTCCCGCCTGATCCTCGCCGCGGTCAAGCGAAAGGCCGGAGAATTATACGAGGCCCTTCACGGCCACGGAGAGAAAGAAGGCTCATCCGCGCTCCTGCACCTCATGCACAACACCCACGAGGGCCTGAATTCCCTTGCTGCGCAGGAGTCCAATCTGCACGGGATGGGAGCCACTCTCACCCTCGTCTGGCTCAGCCCCGGACACCTGCATTTCGCCCACCTCGGCGACTCACGCCTCTATCTTCACCGGGAGGAGAAAACTGCCCAGCTCACTACCGACCACACCCGGGCCTGGGGACAGTGGAACCGCGGAGAAATCAATGAGTTTGCCTACCGCACCCATCCGCGTCGCAGCGCCCTCTATGATGCCCTCGGGGGCGGCCACCCCAACATTCGCCCGCAAATCGAATCCCATCCCCTTCAGGACGATGACCGCCTCCTCCTCTGCACCGACGGCATCATCGACGGACTCTGGGAGCGTGGGCTGGCAACTGAACTGGCCGGCCACGGTGAACCCGCAGACCTGGCCCCCAGGATCCTCACGCGGGCGCGGGAAAACAGCCGCGACGACGATGCCTCCCTGATCGTGGTCCGGATTGCCCAACTTTGAGCTTTTCGACTCATGTTATTGCGCAGTTTGGCACGGCCGCTACTTCAGACGAGGGCCTCCAAGACCCTGCGATATGTCTCCCCTTCCCGGATTCGTGCCGCCTCCGTCCGCGACCCCTCACTCCTTCGTCCAGGACGACTACCTGGAAGACCGCCGGCCGAACTCACAGGGCGATCCCTGCGCCATCGCGAGCCGGATTCTCCAGACCATCGCCGCCGTGCCCGCCGCCAGCTGAAAAGAAAAACGGATATCCTGACATTCCAGAACGGCAAATCCTTCAGCAGGGTTGGCCGTTTTTCTTACACCCTGCGCACTTGACAGCGTTTTTCGGCGAATCAAACTCCCGCGCCATGGCAGCAGCAAAACTCGAATACATCTGGCTGGACGGCTACACCCCGGAGCCCAGCATTCGCAGCAAAACCAAGATCTGGAACTACGACGGGGAAGAAGTTCCAGCTCCCGAATCCCTTCCCGGCTGGGCCTTCGACGGATCCTCCACCGAGCAGGCCGAGGGACATTCGTCCGACTGTCTCCTCAAGCCCGTCCGGGTTATCCCCGATCCCGACCGTCTCGACGCTTACCTCGTCATGTGTGAGGTTCTGGCAGCCGACGGCAGCATACACCCCTCCAACGCCCGTGGTGGATGGGATGACGACGAGGATATGTGGTTCGGCTTTGAACAGGAGTACGTCCTGAACAAGAACAACCTTCCCCTTGGCTTCCCGGCCAAGGGATATCCTGGTCCGCAGGGTCCCTACTATTGCGCGGTCGGCACCGGCAACGTGGACGGCCGGGACATCGTCGAAGAACACCTCGACCTCTCCCTCGAAGCCGGCCTGGGGGTCAGCGGCATCAACGCCGAGGTCATGATCGGGCAGTGGGAGTATCAACTCTTCGGCAAGGGCGCCAAGCGTGCGGCTGACGACGCCTGGCTGACCCGCTACCTCCTCTACCGCACCGCCGAGAAGTACGGCGTGACCGTCGAACTACATCCCAAGCCGGTCCTCGGTGACTGGAATGGTTCCGGCATGCACACCAACTTCTCCAATACCTTCATCCGCGAGGAAGGCGGCGAGGAAGGCATCCGGGCTCTCCTCGACAAGTTTGCGCCGGTGCATGACGAACACATCGCGGTTTACGGATCGTGCAACGAACTTCGCCTCACCGGACTCCACGAGACGGAGGCCATTGACAAATTCAGGTATGCGGTCTCTGACCGGGGAGCCTCCATCCGGATTCCAGTGGGCACCGTGCAGGACGGCTGGAAGGGCTATCTCGAAGATCGCCGCCCGGCTTCCAATGCGGATCCCTACCGCGTGGTGCAGCGGATCTGCCAGACCGTTAACAGCTAGCGGCACCCTGAAGAACTTAAATCAACTTCAACACTGATACAGAACCGGGAACCGCTAGGTTCCCGGTTTTTTTGGGTTGATCCGGACGATTTCCGGGATCTGCGCATGATCAGATTCGTTACCCAAACTGGCAAACCTCCTCGCCCGAATCCTCTCCCGGCACACTGAAAACTGGACACTGAATACTCAAAGCCACCATCCTCCCTCCCGTGACCAGGCCCTGGATCCTCTTTCTCTATCTCATCCCTGCGGTGCTCCTCGCAGGAGGGTCCCTGCCCTTTCTGTCCGGCGAACTGGACATGGAGATCGCCCGGCAGTTCTACAATGAGAAAGCCAATCTCTGGACCTACTCCGGCAAACCACCCTGGCTCCAGTTCTACCGCTTTGGCGCCATTCCAGCCCTTGTTGCGGCTGCTGTGGCCCTCTCTGTCCTTGTGCTCGGCATCGGACGACGCCGACTTGCCTCCTCCCGGAAACTCTCTGCTTTCCTCGTTCTCGCCCTCCTCGCCGGGCCCGGCCTCATCGCCAATTTCCTCCTCAAGGAAAACTGGGGCCGCCCCCGACCAAATGAAACCGAGGGCCTGGGCGGAGCGGATCCATTCGAACGGCTCCTGGCAATCGATCCCGCTACCGGAGGCCATTCCTTCGTCAGCGTCCACGCCTCCATGGGTTTCTACTTCTTCGCCGCCGGCCTCGCCCTGCTCGCCTGTCGGCGACGGAAGACAGGCATCCTGGTCATCGTGGCGGCCGGGATCTACGGCACCTCCATCGGGATGGCGTGCGTGGCACAGGGCCTGCACTTCCCCAGCGATATCCTCTGGGCCGCGGGTGTGATCTGGTTTACCTCGGCTGCCCTGTTCCAGGTCTTCGGACTGCACCACAAGGCTCTCTACGAACCGAAAAAACCGGTTGAAGAAAATATCCCGGCCTGGGCTCCCTTCGGCGTCCTGGTAATCCTTTTCGCCGTGATCGGCACAACCTGCCTGTCCTTCCCCTATTCGGGGGACAATACCACCACCCTGATCAGGGAAGAACTGGAACGCCTGCCCGACACCATCCATATCACCCTTGACCTTGAAGGCTCCCTTGAACTCGCCGGGGGCGACAACCTCCTTCTCGAAACGGAGTCCCGTGGAATCGGATTCCCCGGAACCCGACTGCAGAACAAGCGTATCTTCGTCGAGGATGGAAGCGAGGTGGCTCACCGCCGAAGCGGTTACTTCACCAAGCTCAATGTGCGCACCCGCATCACCCTTCCGCCCAACCGCGTCTACCGGATCACTCTGGGGAGGCGGGTGACCTCCGCCGTGGTCCTCCCACCCGGGGAAGAATCACAATCCGGCCACTTCGCTCACGTCTGGCTCACCTCCGGCTTCGAAACCAAACTCCTCAACATCAAAAGCAAAGCCGTTGATGAGGATTTCTTCGGCCGCCGGACCCGTTCCTTCCGGGTCGAGTAGCCCGTTCCACCTTTAAGAACATTTCCTCGCTTTTGGAGTGTTGGAGTCCCGGAATTCTGGCGTATTGATCCCCCGCACCTGCCACTCCCCGTCACGACTCATGCACCAGTTCCACTACCGCAAAGGCATCCTCCACTGTGAGGAGGTGGACCTGCAGGCTCTGGCCGAGGAGCACGGCACCCCCCTCTACGTCTATTCCGCCCAGACCTTTCGCGACAACTACCATCGACTCACCCAGGCTCTGGAGGGTCTCGATCACCAGATCGCCTACGCCGTCAAAGCAAATTCCAACCTCTCCGTCCTCGCCCTGCTCGCTGAACTCGGCAGCGGATTCGACATTGTCTCCGGAGGTGAACTCTTCCGCGTGATCAAGGCTGGCGGAGATCCAAAACTCTGCTCCTTCGCGGGGGTGGGCAAGACTGCAGAGGAGATCAGCTATGCGCTGGAGCACGAAATCCACTGCTTCAACATCGAGTCGGTGGCCGAACTCGAATTGATCAATAAAGTGGCCGAAGGTATCGGCGCAACTGCTCCCATTGCGGTGCGCATCAACCCCAACGTGGACGCCAGGACCCACGAGTATATCTCCACCGGCAAGGCTGAAAACAAGTTCGGAATCGACTTCGCTGCCGCCCGCGAAGTCTACCAGCACGCCGCAAATCTCCCCCATATCCAGATCAAGGGTGTGCAAATGCACATCGGATCCCAGCTCACCAGTGTAACCCCGTTCGTGGAAGCAGTCGAACGGGTCATCCCTCTCGTGGCCGAGTTGAAGTCCGTGCACGACATTGAGTTCTTCTCTATCGGTGGGGGAATCGGAATCATCTACGATGCCGCTCTCGCCTCCGGCCAGCAGGATTGGTGGGATCAGCACGATGAACCTCCACTGTCCCCCGTGGTCTACGCCAACGAACTGGCACCCCGCCTTCAATCCCTCGGCCTCAAGATCCTTCTCGAACCCGGTCGTTACATCTCGGGGAATGCCGGTGTCCTTCTCACCACCTGCCTCTATGAGAAGAAGGGCCACGCGAAGACCTTCAAGATTGTCGACGCCGGAATGAATGATCTCATCCGCCCGGCCCTCTACCAGGGACACCACGAGATTATTCCCCTCCGTGAGGACGATGCGAGCACCCGCGTCACCGCCGATGTGGTGGGCCCCATCTGCGAAAGTGGCGACTTCTTCTGCCAGGACCGCGAACTCACCGATTTCAAGGCCAACGACATAATCGCCCTCATGAGCGCGGGAGCCTACAGCTTCACCATGGCCTCCAACTACAACTCCCGCCCCCTGCCCGCCGAGATCCTCATCGAGGGCACACAGGTCACGGTCGCTCGCCAACGCCAATCCTGGGACGACCTCATCGCCCCTGAGCTGTAGCATCGCATACCTCCTGCCGGGAGAGCTAGGATTCCACCTCTACCTTCCCGCAACAGCCCAATCCCCGGGCCAGCTTTTCCTTCAGAGCTTTGGACGTCGGGGTAAGGGCCAATCCACCGAGTCCTGTGCAGCAGATCTCGCGCGGCATGAGATCGCCCACCTGTTTCATGGCATCTACGACCTCGTCAAAGGGCACAAGATGCTGGTAGTCCGCCAGCGCCATGTTGGCAGAGGAAAGTGCATTGGAAGCCGCGGTCACATTGCGACCGAGACAGGGAGCTTCCACCCGGTTGGCCAGCGTATCACAGGTCATCCCCAGGGAACTCTGCAGGGCCATGGACGCGGCCCCCAGCTGTTGTTTGAAGCTCCCTCCCATCAAGAGAACGATTGCTGCCGCCCCCATGGCCGCGCCCGATCCGCACTCTGCCATGCAACCCCCTTCTTCCGCCGCGAAAGTCGAGTGGGCTGCAATGAACACCCCGATCATGCCCGCCGCCAACATCGCCTCGATCCGCTCCTCACAGCTCTTGCCCAGGACATCGGCCACCCCGAAGACGGCCCCCGGAAGTGCACCGCAACTTCCCGCCGTCGGCGCTGCCACGATGACCCCCATGGAACTCTTCATTTCCATCATGGAAGAGACATACATGATGATCCGGTTAAGCACGTCGCCCGGCACCAGTTCACTCGCCTTCATCCTTTCGGCAAAACGCGGCGACTGCGCCGGAAGGATCCGGTCAGCGAAACTGGTTCCCTGCAACCCGGTCTGGATCGAACACTCCATCGTCTCAACCAACCTGCCCATGCGCTCCCTCACCTCCTCTACCGGAATACCACCACGCTCACCTTCGTAGATCGCCCCCAGGTCTCCCAGCCCAAGTTCACCGCCCCTGCATTCCCGGTAAGATTCCATCTCCGCGCAACGCAACCAGGGAACGGAGAGATCCCGGCGGGACAGCACCGGGAGGACCGGATGGAGCACGCGCACCACCGAGACCGCCGGATTGCCCCTGAGTTCTGCCAGCAGTTCCTCGTCGAGCGCGCTCCGGCTCCTGATCTCAATCAACATCTCCTTGCCCCCCGGTCGGGTCTGAACCTCTTCGAAGGAAAAGCTGCTCGAGAGCCAACCAACCAGTCCATCAGCCGCTCCGGCATCGGAGAGAAAAACGAGCGTCTCGTAGTAATCGCCCTCTATTCCAACCCCGGCACCCTCGATTTCCTGCACGACGATCATGCCACCCCCGGTCGAGATCGCCTGCATGGTCCGCTCCTCATCCCGGTTACGCAGGGTGAGCTTGTAGGTGTTGGGGTGCTCTGCCCCGTAACTCACATAGCGGATCTCCACCTTGATCCCCGCCTTCTCGATCTCCTCGCGGAAACCCGGGAGACGCTCGTCATCCGTTTCCCAGCCCATCAGGCCGCCAAAGAGTCCCAGGTCGGATCCCTGCGGCTCATGGGTGGTGACCAGCGAGCCGTCGGGATCATACTCCACCACCACCTCTCTGAGATCGCCTCCCATCAGGTCACGGGCCAGCCGCCCAATCCGCAACGCAGCCGCGCTGTGCGAACTGGAAGGGCCCCGCATCACGGGTCCAAGCACGTCGTTGAAGATACTGGGAGGCGTCACCGGTGCACTCTATTGCAGAAGAGGGTCAAGATCAAGGCATCCGTAGACTGAACCAAGTATTCAGTGGACAGTACAGATGCGTCGCGCAATCTGAACTGCTCCTCCACGATCCACCCTTCCAAGCCGGAATAAAGCCCTCCCCCACCCCCCCATAAAGCCGTTACTCCAATATCATTTCCTCGTTTTCATTCTCGCCCTCACCGCGGTCCTGGGACGCATCATCTCGATCGAAGCTCCCTCACTCGTTTTCTGGCGCGTCTTCATTGCAGGACTTGCCATGGCACTCTGGCTGGCGGCTATCAACCCTGCCCTCCTTTGTCTCCCCCGCCGCCGGTTGCTGACCGTCCTCGGACTTGGAATGCTCCAAGGGGCCCATTGGGTCTGCTTTTTCTGGTCAATCTCCCTCTCCAACGTGTCCGTGGCCCTCGCGGCCTTTGCGACCATCTCCCTCTTCACCGCCATCACCGAACCCCTCATCGAACGAAGGCCCATCCGACCGGGCGAGTTGCTCTGCGGGGGAATCGTCATCGCGGGAATCCTCCTCATCGCTGGAAACCTTGGCGACGACCACCGCCTCGGCCTCGCCGTGGGCCTGGTGGGAGCCCTGCTTCATTCCATCTTCCCCGTCCTCAACCGGCGGCTGGTGGCCCGGGGAACCCCGTCCCGCAGCATGCTCCTCTACGAGATGGCCGGAGCCTGCCTCATGGCTGCCCTGGCACTCCCCTTCATCACCCCTTATCACTTCCAGTTCCCCACAGGACGCGACTGGCTTCCCCTCCTCACCCTCGCCCTCCTCTGTACCACCGTGGCCCACACCTGGAACATCCACCTCCTCGGCCGATTAACTGCCTACACCGCTAATCTCACCATGAACTTCGAGCCCGTCTGGGGCATTCTCCTCGGGGTCATGCTCTTCCAAGAACACGAGCAACTGCATTTCGCCTTCTACCTCGGCACCGCGCTCATCATCGTCGCCAACTTCCTCGATCCCTGGCTCAAGAAACGGCGCAAATCTCCCCTGGCAGCGAGTGGCCTCGGCCAGGACCGAAACTGACCCCCCGCTACATGCGGAAGAGACCGCCGCGTTTCCCAGCCAGCGAAACCGCCCCCACGATCGAGATCCCCAGAAATACCATGGCCCAGACACCGAGGGCGGAGGCCAGTTCATATCCGTTCCCCAGCGTGTTGAGCAGGGCATAAATGGCCTTCGTAATCGGAAAGTGCTCGGCCTGCTGGGCCAGGATCAGGCTGTCACTCACCTCCAGCATGGCAAAGGCGAAGGCCAGGATACCCCCAGCCAGTAGATTGGCGGCGAGGAGAGGCAGCGCAATCCGCCGCATCATGCGCAGTGGAGTTGCTCCCAGACTGAGCGCGGCCTCCTCGAGAGCGACATTGCTTTGCTGCAATCCGGCCACCGCAGCACGGACAACATAGGGCAGACGCCGCACCGCGTAGGCGATGATAAGGAGAATGACGGGGTTCCCATTGACTCCGACCAGGAAGGAGAAAGCCCGGCCTTCCTGCGCCAGAGCAAGATAACCAAAGGCCAGGACCAGTCCAGGCACTGCCAGGGGCAGCATCACGAGAGCATCGAGGAGAGCCCGCCCCCGAATCGTGCTTCGCACAATCACCCAGGCAATGGCAAGTCCCAGCAGCAGGTCCACCAGCATCGCGCCTGAAGCATAGAGAAGACTGTTCTGGATCGAGGGCACCACCAGGGGATGACCAAGTGCCTCGTCATAGTGCGCCCCGGTGAGTTGCTCCGGCAGAACGGTGCCATACCAGTCGGTGGCCACCGAGAGCAGGATCACGCCCAGGTGCGGCAGGGAGGCGAGCAGAAAGACTCCCAGAAAGAGAGCGGTGAGCAACCAGCCTTTCCCGCCCCGCAGCACCTTTTCCGCCTGCCTCCCCTTGGGCCGCGGAGCCGTCCCCAGCCTTGAACGCCCGAGGAAGGCCTTGGAGAGCAGAAAGACTGCCGAGGAAATGACCAGCATGACCGCCACCAGGGCGTAGGGAAACGGATTACTCTCCAGGTCCTTGAGCCCGTCGTAAATCTGCACCGGGGCCACCCGCGAGTAGTCGAAGACCAATGGCACGCCCAGTTCGGTGAAGGACCAGATGAAGACAATCGCACCTCCCGCAAAGATCCCCGGCATGGTGAGAGGCATGGTAATGCGCCTCAATCGCCTCCATGGCGAGCAGCCGAGATTTTGCGCGGCCTCCTCCATGGCAGGGTCAAGGTGCGCGAGCGACGCCGCGATGTTCATGTAGAGAATGGGATAGAGGTGCAGGGCATTCATGATCACAATGCCCCAGAATCGCCCCTCCCCCAGCCAGTCGATGGGCGCGGCCGGATCCATCATCCCAAGTTTCTCAAGGAAGGCGTTAAACGCTCCCTTCACCCCCAGCATCTGCTTGACCCCCACGGCCCCCACGAAGGGAGGCAGGACAAGCGGAACGAGGATGAGAGCCGAGAGCGGGCCTTTCAGTGGAAAGCGATACCGGTGCGTGAGAAGGGCAAGCGGAAAGGCGATCACCAGCGTCGCAGAGGTGCTGGTCACTCCCAGAAGAAGAGCATTCCAGAGTCCCTCAAGGTAGACCGGGTTGGCAAAGATCTGGACCACGTAAGCGATCGTGAAACCACCTTCCTTGTCCACGAAGGCCTCCCCGATCACCATCACGACCGGAAAGAGGAAGAAGACCCCGAAGAAAAGGGTCACCGCCGTTGTAAGAATAATGGCCTTTCTTGCGCTCATCTCCCCTCCTCTGCCAGGCGCCGCGCCTCCCGGTAATTTTCCCGGAAGACACTGCTGAGTTCGTTCATGAGCTTCACAGCCTCGACCTTGCTCTTCTTCAGGGTCGACTTGATCGAACCTCCGGCGCGGTCGTAGTCCACCGCGCTGACATCATGAAACCTGGCCGTCGCCTGCGGTGGAAAGCCCGCCTCGATCAAAGCGTCCCAGGCCGCTTTCATCTCATCGTGGGGATCGATGCACATCACCCGGATGATGGTCCTGAGGGGAGAGAAGAGATGCCCCGTCAATTTCCGGTCGTAGGTAAACTTCCGGGCCTGTTCGAAGGGCAGGGCCTCCCCGTCAATCATGGCGGCCAGGGTTTCGCCCTCATAGAGATCAGGCCGGATGGGAAGACGACGCAGGGCGCGGTATCTTGGCCCGGGCATGCTTCCAGGGGCAGCCGCCCAGAGCATCTGACCCTCCCTTGAGAGGACAAACCCGACGAAGGCCTGCGCCAGTTCGGGATGAGGAGCACCCCTCAGGATCGCCACCGGATCCACACTGATGGAACTGCCCCCCGAGGGCATGATGTATTGCAGGCGTGACGATCCATCTTCCTTCTTCAGCGTCTCGCTGGTGGTCCGGCCGTAGAAATCGATGCACATCCCGGCCACCGCATTACCCTGCGCCACGTCGCGCGGAATCTTGGCTGAACTATCGGTGAAATAGCGTGCGTTGGCGCCGATCCGCTGGATGAGATGCATGCTGGCCTCCCAACCGCGTGCAACCACGATACCGCGCTCCTCCCCCGAGCTGCCCAGGGCCAGTTCGTCCTGGATCTTCTGCTGGACCAGCATTTCAAACGACTTGGTCACCGAGGAACTCTTGGTGGTATCGGCCAGTGCGATCCCGCGCACGTAGCCGGGATCCCCCAGGTCATCCCAGCGGGTGGGGGGGGAGAGTCCACGCTCGGCGAGCAGATCGGTGTTGTAGCAGATTCCGAAACTGGACAGCACCGACCCGATCCAAGCGTGATCGGGATCGTAGAAGGTCTCTCCGCTCAGAGTGGCAGGAATCCCGTTCTCCCCGAACAGCTGGGGGTGCGTATCGAAGATCCGTAATTTCTCGAAACGGCCCAGCTTGGCCTGGATGGCAAAGTCGTAGGCGCCCCCACCGAAGAAGACATCGATATTACACCCCGTTGCTCCCCGTTCCCGGGCTGCCTCGAAGCCGTTTCCGATTACGCGTACGCATTCCGACGTTCCGCCCGGGACGAGAAAGTTCACATAGACGCTCTCTCCTGTTTTCTTCTGCCAGTAGTCCGCAAAAGCCTCCCCGAATTCGCGGCGCAGCGTCTCGGTGTGCGGAGTGATGACGTCGAGCCGAAGGTCCGCCTGCTCAGATCCCTCCGTTCCACTGTCGCGCAACACCAGCGGCGCGGCAACTACCACCGTGAGGAGCGCGAGGATGAGGAGGATCTTCTTCCAACTGTTCATGCCTTCTCAAACGGGGCCCGGTCTCGTCACTCCTGCAGGACCACCACATCCTCCGGATACACCTCGAGCGTCACCCCCACGCCCTTGGCCAGGACCAACCGGGGATTCATCTCGGAGACCTGGACCTCCACCCCGGCATGCATCCTGACCCGGTATTGAATGATATCCCCGAGGTAGGTGGTCTCCATGATTTCCCCCAGGGAACCATTCTCCGTCTCCGCAATCCTGATCGCCTCCGGTCGCACTGACACGGAGACCTTGTCTCCCTCCTCTGGCCTCCAGTCTTCACCCGCAGAACGGCCCGCATACTCCCCTGCCTCGGTTTCGACCACGATCGATCCTCCTTCCCCCTGCCCCTTCACCGTTGCGGTCAGGAGATTGGTCTCTCCGATAAAGGAGGCCACGTAGGAGGTGGCCGGATTACGGTAAACATCCTCCGGGGATCCGACCTGCTGGACCCGGCCACGATCCATCACCGCCAGGCGATCGGCCATGGAAAGCGCCTCGGCCTGGTCGTGGGTGACATATACCCCGGTAAGTCCATTCTCCTTTACGATACGCCGGATCTCCGAACGCATCTCCAGACGCAACTGTGCGTCGAGATTGGAGAGCGGTTCGTCCAGCAGAAGGCACTTGGGCTTCACCACCAGAGCGCGGGCCAGCGAGACCCTCTGCTGCTGACCCCCGGACATCTGGTCGATCCCGCGTTCCTGGAATCCCGGCATCCGCACCATCTCAAGCGCCTCGTCCACGCGCTCGACAATCTCATTGCGGGGGACTTTCCGTTCCTCCAGTCCGAAGGCTATGTTCTGTCCCACCGTCATATGAGGCCAGAGCGCGTAGCTCTGAAACACCATCGCGGCCTCCCGCTTATGGGTGGGGAGGTCGGTGACGTCCTCCCCTTCAAAGAGGACGCGGCCCGAAGAGGGTTGCTCCAGGCCTGCGATGCAGCGGAGCAGGGTTGTCTTTCCACAACCACTCCCTCCGAGGAGAAAAAACAACTCGCCCGTCTCAATCCCGATGCTGACCTCATTCAGGGCTCGAACCTCGCCAAAGTCTTTTGAGATCGAATCTGCGCGAATGGCCTCCATGGATAGACAGGGCCACTAGTAGTCCGTTGCCCGAGGTCGTTGGCAAGATCAATCCCACCGCTGCTTTCCATCTGACAAGAAAGACGGCGCCGGGGCCCCGGGGTCCCGGCGCCTTGAAACAATCAGATCTGACGCCTCAGTCTGCGCTCAACTCGAAATTGTCGAGGGACAACCCACTGAAGGCGTCCACACTGCCATCACTGACAAACTGGAACTCAACCAGGACGGACTCGCCCAGGGCCGCCGCCGGGACCGCAACGGAAGCTGGATTCCAACCGGTGTCCAGGGCCGCCATGTCGATGGGGATATCCGCACCAAGTTGAGTCTGGTCGCTGGCGCGCAGGAAGCGGATGGTGGCTGTATCGGCAAATCCGTCAGCATCCCGGTACTGATCAAACTTCAGAACGGCCGCGCCCAGTCCACTCAAGTCGATCGACGGCGAACGGAGAGATATATCAGAGTCAGGGCCATAGTCTCCCAGGCTGGTGCTCCAGGCCGTGGCAGAGCCATCCGCGCCGTTGAGCGGTCCTGTCGTGCCTCCGGGCGTTCCCAATTCCCATAGCGTGTTTCCGGATTGATCGTTCACGATCGTAGTCCAGCCATTATCGCCACCCTCCAGATCATCCCAGAAGAGGGCCGGCACCGGACCGGCCACCAGCACAAAGAAGCGGAAGTTCTCTGGGGGCCTGGTGATGCTGTGGGTATTCAACGGCGGTGTAGCAGTCAGGTTTTCCAGACCCGCTACCGGGGCCCAGGTATTGGGATCAGGATTCCCCACCGGATCATCGGTGCTCACTACGGTGTAGATCTCCGCTCCCAGGCTGTTCCACTGGAAGTCGATGGTCTGTCCCCCGTCAGCACTGGAAACCACAAACCCATAGGGATCACCGGGAGCGGCGCAAACTCCATCGAAGAAGAGGGGTCGTTCCACTTCGAAGGCGGCCAGGATCTCCTCGTCGGTCCACACCGAATCGTAGACTTCTACGCGGGCGATAGTCCCGGTGAACGATTGCGGGGTATTATTGACTCCCCCGGCGTCACTTCCTGATCCCAGACAGACTAGGGTCGGTGTCCCGTCCTGGTAGACCCTGTGAAGGTCGAGGAGATTGGGGTGTTCTTCCAGGTTGTTGAATTCGCCGTCGATAAACACCCGGTCGACCAGACCGTCATAGACGTAGGATAGCTGCGCCCAGCGGCCCTGCGTTTCCAAGATATCCGTTCCTGCTCCATGGGGACCCCATCCTATATCCGGCTCCGCGGGATTATCCACCGGGCCTCCTCCCCAGTGACCGATAGCCCCGAAGGTTGGATGGGATCCCTGGTTAAATTGGGCATTGCTACCCAACGGTCCACCCCGGCGACCCCATGAGACGAAAGTCTCCTCGTTGCCAAAATCGGTGTTATAGACCCACGCCCGGACCGTGTAGGTCTGGTTCCCCACCAGACCCACATCGGGAGCACTGACCGCTGCAGTCATCTTGTCACCATTGAAGGCCAACCCGTGGACCTGCACCTCGGGATTGTCGTTGGCCGGGTGACTGGTAATTTCCACCTGTCCGATGAGGGTCGTGAATTGTCCGGCATGCCCCGCATTGGCGAGGGTGTCGATCACCGTGCCAGTTTCGAAATCCCTGCAGGTGACGTCGACCTTCACGATCTGGTCGTCGGCGAAGTCGGGTTTGCTGTTCGGATTCAGGGGGTCGGTTCCCAGTCCAATCTCGCTGCCGTCCTTCGCCCCATCTCCGTCGCTATCAGGGTTGGAGGGATCCGTGCCAGCAGTCAGTTCGGCATTATCTTCGAGGCCATCCGCATCGGTATCAGCCAGAAGAGGATCGGTCCCATGGGTGTCGATTTCATCGCCGTCAGTCAAACCGTCTCCGTCACTGTCGGAATCGCGGGGATCGGTTGGTGCCGGTTGTCCTCCCACCGTACGGTTCAACTCATCTCCGTCATTGATTCCATCGTCGTCGCTGTCCGGATCGCAGGGATCCGTTCCGTTGAGGAGCTCCTCCACATTGAGCAGTCCGTCCCCATCCGGATCGGCGTCAGCGTCGGGCACGTTCTTGTCCAGGCAGGGATACTGATCTTCCTGCTCGTCAAACATACCGTCATTGTCGGTATCATCCCGGGTCAGAACGCCGTCGAAGAAGAAAGGCTTCTCAGCATTGAAGGCGGCCAGGATCTCCAGGTCGGTCATCACGACGTCTTCCACCCGCACACGTGCAATGGTGCCGCTGAAGGCGATGGGCGTGTTGTTCACGCTGCCGGCATCACTCTCCGAACCGAGGGCATAGACGGTGGGATTCCCATCGCCATACGTCTGGTGAGGGTTCAGCACCATGTGGTCCTCCCAAGCACTCAAAACGCCGTCGATGTAGACCCGGTCCGTGGTTCCGTCCCAGACGTAGGCGAGGTGGGCCCACTGCCCGAAGGTGGCATTGATATCCGCTCCGTTATTCCCCCAGCCCACGTCGGGCTCGGCGGGATTGCCAAGCGCACCGCCACCCCAGTGACCAATAGCGCCGAAGGTCGGATGAACTCCCTGGTGGAATCCCGAGTTGGAGCCGGTGGGCCCGCCCCGGTGGCCCCAGGAAACGAAGGCCTCCTCGTTTCCAGCACCCGCGTTCCAGACCCATCCCGTGACCGTGTAGGTTTGATTCCCCACCATCCCGGTAGAGGTCTGGGTGTTGGCCGAGACCATCTTGTCTCCGTTGAACTCAAGCCCCTGGATCGAAATCCCCGGATTGTCGTTGGCGGGATGACTGGTGGTCACCACATCTCCAATGAGAGTCGTGAAGTCGCCGGCGGAGCCGGCGTTGGCGAGGGTCGTGACCGACACCCCCTCACCAAGACCGAGACCGGTGCCGTCGACATCGATGATGAGGGCTGCCTGGACAAACGGCCCGGCGAAGAGGGCCAGAGCTGCTCCCAGGGGGAGGAGGAATTGGGTTTTCATCGTTTGGGCAGAAGTATCTAAAGACTGTTTTGGTGCTACCAAGTAGAATATTGAGGATGGTGTTTCAGGAACTCCGCACATGGTCGTTGTCCCCTTGAACAAAAAGGGCAGCAATCGCGCCGCCCTTGGGCCCATTGAGAACATGTGAAAGGGATTCCCGGTCCTAACGGCGGCGGCGCAAGCCGAGGAGGCCGACTCCAATCACGGCCAGGAGCGAGGAGGTGGGCTCCGGAATGCCGTCGAAGAAGTAGGGCGAATCCGCATTGAAGGCCGCCAGCACTTCGACGTCCGACATAACGGTATCCAGGACGGTGACCCGTGCAACGGTTCCACTGAAGGCGATGGGCGTGTTGTTGATGTTGCCCGCATCGCTTTCAGACCCAAGGGCAAAGAGAGTGGGGCTCCCATCGTTGAAGGTCTGGTGCGGATTCAGCACCATGTGGACCTCCGAAGCACTCAAAACGCCGTCGATGTAGACCCGGTCCGTGGTTCCGTCCCAGACGTAGGCGAGGTGGGCCCACTGCCCGAAGGTGGCATTGATATCCGCCCCGTTATTCCCCCAACCCACATCGGGCTCGTTGGGATTGCCCAGCGCACCGCCACCCCAGTGACCAATAGCGCCGAAGGTCGGATGAACTCCCTGGTGGAATCCCGAGTTGGAGCCGGTGGGCCCGCCCCGGTGTCCCCACGAGACAAAGGCCTCTTCATTGCCGGCACCGGCATTCCAGACCCAACCCATCACCGAATAGTTCTGGTTGCCCACCATGCCGGTGGAAACCATGGTGTTGGCAGAAGTCATCTTGGCTCCATTGAAGCCCGCTCCCTGAATCAGGACCCCAGCATTGTTGTTGGACGGATGACTGGTCGCAGAGACCGTTCCGAGAATCGTGGAAAAAGCTCCCGCGGTGCCGGGATTCGCGAGATCAGCGATCGCCGTCCCGTCAGAAACTCCCAAGTTGGTCGCATCTACTTGGATCAGAGTCGCCGCGTGAAGGGAACCGACACCTAAAATCACAGCTGCCAAAGCAGAAAAGTGGGCTTTTGCGTTCATCATTCTGGCATCGCAGCGATTCAACTCGCTCTTGCCAAGCACTTTCTGCCTCATTCAGAGTCCAATATTTATGGGGCGGAGCGCCCATTCAACGCCCCCTCAAAGTCAGTCAATCAAGAATGAATTGACATCGGGATCGAAGGCGATGTCGTAACGAGGCTCACTCCGTCCCGTCATATGTGCGCTTTCCCCCGACTTTTCAGCCTTCTTCCCTTGGCTTTCGTGCTATGGGCCGGGGAGCGCGCATGGAGCGCCCCGGCTGCCAGGGAGCTCGCCGCTCGTTCAAAATCAGGAGAACCAAAAAAGTTATTCACATCGCTCCCGGCGTCCCAATCGGGAATCGACGCCATCAATCCGATCGACACCAAGCATCCTCTCAAGCGCCTCTACACCTCGGCCTTCGGTGGAGGCGGGGTGGCGGCCGGTGACTTTGACGCCGACGGGCGATGCGATCTCTATTTCGTTTTTGGAGCCCGTGAGAACCGCCTCTACCGCAACAAGGGAGACGGCAGCTTCGTGGATGACACCGAAACTGCCGGGGTTAGCGGCGGCGCGGCTTGGGGCGCAGGGGCGGCCTCCATCGACCTCGATGCCGACGGAGATCTCGACCTCTACGTGTGCAATTACGAGTCGCCCAATCAGTTCTTCCTCAACGACGGGGAGGGGCGTTTCACGGAAGCGGCCGGGCGATTCGGCCTGGATCAACAAGGCGCCTACCTCATGCCCGCCTTCGCCGACTACGATCTCGACGGAGATCTCGACCTCTACCTTCTCGCCCACCGATTTTACCGGGAGGGCGGCCGGCCCAACCGCCCGGTCACGGTCCACAAGAACGGCAAACTGCAAATCCTCCCCGAGTTCGAGGACTACTACGGCGTCACGGTGCAGGGAAAGAACGTGCAGATCAACAATGTGGGTGCGCGAGACAAGCTCCTCCGCAATGACGGCGGACAATTTGTGGACGTCACCCGCTCGGCCGGCCTCTCGGAGGGACGCTTTCATGGCAACTCCGTCACCTGGTGGGACTTCAATCACGACGGCCTTCCCGATCTTTACGTGGGTAACGACTTCAATGATCCCGACCTCCTCTACCGCAACAACGGCAATGGAACCTTCACCGACGTGGCGCGTCAGCAACTTCCCCACACCGCCTGGTTCACCATGGGAGCG
>Ga0310120_10000483_pt1 | contig 31586 bp, 29 predicted proteins | sample CB27_AW_983_MG_FD_203506 | JGI IMG/M metagenome (GOLD analysis project Ga0310120, IMG submission 203506) | Marine microbial communities from Western Arctic Ocean, Canada - CB27_AW_983 | ecosystem: Environmental > Aquatic > Marine > Oceanic | place: Canada: Western Arctic Ocean | collected...
GTTAATCCACTACCTAGTTTTGATATAGACGATGACACGGTTGTCTGTTTAAACCCACTCCCTGGTCAACCTGTTGAAATTGGAACTTCTAATTGGAACGGGGAAACAACTGCTTCAATTTATAATTACTACTGGACCCTTGACAGTGACCCTTCATTTAGTGAAACTACTGAAACTATCTTTGTTAATACAGGAGGTGTTTACACAGTTGTTGTTGAAAATCCTGTAACTCTTTGCATTAGAACAAAAAGTATAACGGTGAGCGAATCAGAAATGGCAAGCCTTGATTTAGATGATAACGGAAGTATAACAAAAAGTGAATATGACCATTTTATTCAAGTAGTAGACCTTGCTAATGACAACGCCAATACCATTACAATTAATAACATATCTGACTTAGGTATTGGAAAATATGAGTTTGCTTTAGACGATGCTTTTGGGTCCTATCAAGATGATCCTGTTTTTAATGATATTAAACCTGGGATACATACCTTGTACATTAGAGATAAAAACAGTTATTACATCTACGATTATGGATGTGGCATTGCCAGTATTGACGTGTCTATTATTGGTTACAGAAAATACTTTACACCTAATGGAGATGGCATAAATGACACATGGAAAATACTAGGAATTAGAAAAGAATTTAACGGAAACAGTAAAGTATATATCTTCGATAGACACGGTAAGCTGCTAAAAGAATTAGATCCCTTGAGTACAGGCTGGGACGGAACATCCTTAGGAAAACCTATGCCCGCAACTGATTACTGGTTTAGAACACTGCTAGAAGATGGAAGAGAATTTAAAGGACACTTTAGCCTTATAAGAGGAAAATTTAATTAAATAAATCAATATTATATCCTAAAGTAATTTGATGGAATCCTCCAGTTCCAAAAATTATATTTCCTTGTTGGTAGGAATAATTATAAGAAAATACAAAATCTTTATACGAAACACCAAAAATTGGTGTAATCAATTGGTAAGTTTGATTCTTAATTTGTTCTCCATCCAAATATTGAGCTCCATCAAAGCTTTGCCTGTAAGAAAGTCCTAGCCATAAATATCCATAGTCTAAATCATAGTATGATTTGAAATTTAAATCAAGGTTTTTTTCACTTGTAAGCTTAGAACCATGAAAAAGAACTGAAGGCTCAAAAGAAAATGGGGTTTCTGTAAAAAATAAATATCCAAATGAAGCAACATACTTTAAAAAACTTGTGTAATTTTTTGAAAAATCATAAACCTCGTCTCCATAGATATTAGAGGGAGTGAATAAAATATTTTTGAAAGTAAGATGGATGAAATAATTATAATTAACATATGAAGCTCCTACATCCATATTAAAATATCCCGAACTTTGATTTATTTTACTAATTAATGGGTCTTGCTGACCGTATATGTTAAATTGATCAAATGATGTTTGGTCTAATGAATTTTGTACTCCTCCAATACTAAGGCCAAAAGAAAATTGATTAATTGATCCATAATTAAATAAATCTGGTTTTTTCATTCTTGCTCTATCTTCATTAAAATTAATATGATGTGCATACGTTAATGAAACTCCAGTTTGTGAATTATAACCATTTTCATCTTTGAAAATTATTGCACCAACTCCTGATCTTTCTGTTAATCTTGCATCAACTGACAAGGTTTGTAAATTAGGGGCATTCACTTGATCAAGCCAGTTTTTTCTAGCTGTCATTCTGATCTTAATACCGTCTAAATTAACCCCAGCCATGGAAGGGTGTAGTAAATAGTAGTTCTCTGTTAAATAATCAGTATAAATAGGTAGTCCCTCTTGACTATAAATGCTTTGAGAAAATAAAATAGTTAATAATACAAATACTTTTCTTATACTATAATTCATTCTTTTATTTATGGTAATAATAAAAATTAATTGCTAAATATAATGATATGACTAAACTTTACCATTAAATTTATTAACTTAATATAGACTTAATATAAAATAAATTTTTATCAATGAAAAAAATAATTTTAATAATTACTGTACTATTTACAGTCAATCTAATAGCTCAAGATTCTAAAAAAAATTCAACAAAAGATACCATTGAAGTAAAGAAGGATAAAGGTCTTCCATTAAAAGCAGAAAGGAAAATCAATATCAATACTGATGAAGGCACATGGATGTCTTTAGATATTAGTCCAGATGGGAAAACAATTGTTTTTGATATGTTAGGCGATTTATACTTATTGCCTATAGAAGGTGGTAATGCTAAAAGAATTACAGAAGGATTAGCATTTGATTCTAATCCTAAATTTTCACCTGATGGAGAAGATCTTCTTTTTGTGTCTGATAGAACAGGAGGTCCAAACGTATGGATAATAAACTTAGCTACAAAAGATTCTACTCAGGTAACCAAAGGAGACACATACAATATTCAAGCAGCAGAATGGACGCCTGATGGAAATTATATTATTAGCAGTAGAGGAAATCGAAATGTAAAATTAAACATGCACCATAGGGACGGGGGGAAAGGAACTATATTAATAAAAACACCTGCTAATTTAAAAACTGTTGAGCCAGCCTTCGGAAAAGACGAAAGGTACATATGGTATTCTAAAAGAACTGGTTCATGGCAGTACAATGCTAAGTTTCCTCAATATCAATTAGCAAAATATGATAGAGAAACAGGGAAGTCAAAGACTATGACTTCAAGATATGGCTCTGCATTTAGCCCGACTCTATCTTCTAATGGCAAATGGCTTGTTTATGGAACTAGATGGAATGATAAAACTGGATTAATCTCCAGAAATCTTGAAAATGGAGAAGAAAAATGGTTAGCATACCCCATTCAAAAAGATGATCAAGAATCACAAGCAACCTTAGGTGTTTTACCAGCCATGACTTTTACTCCAGATAGCCAAAATGTATTAGCATCCTATGGAGGAAAAATTAATAGTATTCCAATTAATGGTGGTAAAGCTAAAAATATTCCTTTTACTGTAAATGAAAATATTGATTTAGGGCCTAGGTTAAAATTTAACTATCCTATTGAAGACAAAGAATTTGTCACTGCAAATCACATAAGGAATCCTAAATTATCTCCAAATGGAAGAAAGGTTGTTTACTCTGCGTTTCATAGAATTTACATAAAAGAATTGCCTAACGGAGAACCACAAAGATTAACAAATTTTGATTTCACAGAAGAAATGCCAATTTGGAGTCATGACGGAAAGGAAATTGTATTCGTAACTTGGAATCACCAAGAGGGTGGAGCGATTTACAAAGTTAATGTTGAGGGGAAAAAGAAAATAATAAAACTTACAGACCAGGATGGTATTTATTCTTCTCCCACGTTTAATAATGATGGAGACAAGATAGTTTTTGTTAAAGGATCTGAACAAGAATATAAAGATGGCTATGGACCTAGGTCATTTAGATCAAGTGATGCTGTTATGTGGGTTTCTAATAAAGGTGGTGAGTTGAATTTTATAGCACTAAGTGAAGGAAGATCTAATCCGCATTTTATAAAAAATTCCGAAAGAATACATTTATACAGCAGTTCTAAAGGGCTAACTTCTATAAGATGGGATGGCACTGACGAAAAATCAATAATTAAAGTAACTGGAATAACAACTTATGGGGCAGGCTGGTCTCCTGAAGCATCTAAACCAGCAACAGCTTCCATGGTTATTAAATCTCCAACAAAAGATGAAGCATTAGCCGTTATTAATAATGACATATATACAGTAACAATACCTTATAAAGGTGGAGAAACAATAACGATTAATGTTGCTGATGCATCTAAAGCTGCTTTTCCATCAAATAAACTTACTCTAGTTGGTGGTGAGTTTGCATCCTGGGGAAAAGATGGTAATAATATTTATTGGTCATTGGGAAATTCCCTGTTTAATCATAATATCTCTAACGCAAAAGCATATAAAAAGGATGATAAAGAAAAGAAAAAAGAATATAAGCCTAGTGAAATTCAAATTAAAACTACAATAAAAAAGAATTCTGCTATTGGAAAAGTTCTAATAAAAAATGGTAGATTAATCACAATGAAAGGTAAAGAAGTTATTGAAAATGGTGAAATTTTAATTGAAAACAACAGAATTATAGATGTGGGAGATTCCATTAGCGATAATGATAAACAAGGTGCCAAGATAATCGATTTAAATGGTAAGACCATTTTACCAGGATTTGTAGATACTCATGCGCATGTTAGAGTAGCATGGGGCATTCATAAAAATCAAATATGGGCATTTGCTGCTAATTTAGGTTATGGAATAACTACTATTAGAGACCCTCAGACCGGAACAACTGATATTTTATCTTATGGTGACATGGTTGATGCTGGTTTAATGTATGGTCCTAGAATTTATTCTACAGGTCCAGGTGTAGGCTATTGGGCATACAATATTAAAAGTTTGGATCAAGCTAAAAGTGTTTTAAAACAATATTCAAAATACTACAATACCAAAACAATAAAAATGTATAGAACTGGTAATAGAAAACATAGACAATGGATTATAATGGCTGCAAAAGAACAAAAACTTATGCCAACTACTGAAGGGGCTTTAAATATTAAGTTAAATATGAATCAAATGCTAGATGGCTATCCTGGTCAAGAACATAATATTCCGATTTACCCTGTTTACAAAGATTTTGTTGAATTAACAGCCAAATCAAAAATGGCTTACACTCCAACTCTATTGGTTTCTTATGGGGGTCCGTGGGCGGAAAACTACTATTATGCAACTGAAGATGTTCAAGGTGATAAAAAATTAAACTTTTTTACTCCAAAATCAGAACTTGATAACAAATCTAGGAGAAGAAATGATGGTTGGTTTATGGATGAAGAATATGTTTTTGAAGAACAGGGAGTTTTTATAAAAGATTTAGTTGAAGCGGGTGGAATTGTTGGTGTTGGATCTCATGGTCAACTGCAAGGGTTAGGATATCATTGGGAACTTTGGAGTATGCAAGCTGGGGGAATGTCTGAGCATGATGCTTTAAGAGTTGCAACAATTCTTGGTGCAGAAGCTATTGGTTTAGAAAATGATCTTGGAAGCATAGAAAAAGGGAAGCTTGCTGATTTAGTTATTTTAGGAAAGAATCCGCTTGATAATATAAGAAATTCCAATACAGTTGAGATGGTAATGATTAATGGAAAATTGTATAATGCAGATAACTTAGATGAGATTTATCCAATCCCAAAGAAAGCTCCAGAGTTTAATTGGCAACAACCTAAACCATTGAATTTACCAGGAATAAAAGAATAAAGATTTGAAAATTAAAAACTTCTTAATTAAACTTCTAAAATGGATTTTCTTTTCGATTTTTCTTTTATTCATTCTGATATTTGGGTACTTTGAATATGAAGAAATCCCTATATATAATTTAAAAGTTGCTTATAAATTTATTTTAGGTGAAACAAATTATAAACCTTATGATAACCTAATAGAAAAACTTGGGTATTCAAAAAATGACAGACTATTAATACTTCATGCTGATGATATTGGGTTATCAAAATCAGTTAATAAGGCAAGTTTTAATGCGTTACAAAAGAGATATATTAGTTCAGGAAGCGTAATGATGACGTGTGAATATATTAGCGAAGTAGGTCAATTTGCTATTCAAAATCCTGAAATTGATTTAGGTCTTCACTTAACAGTAACAAGTGAATGGAAAAATTATAAATGGGATGGCGTATTAGATCCGTCTGAAACACCTTCTTTAATTAACAAGAAGGGAGAATTATTTAATAATAAAAAGAAATTTATTTTGAATGCAGATCCTGAAGATTTAAGAAAAGAATTACAAGCTCAAATTGATTTATCTCGATCGATAGGAATAAATCCAACTCACATAGATAGCCATGAGGGAGCTTTGTTTTTTGATCAAGACTTATTTAAAGTTTACTTAGAATTAGGAAAAGAAAATAAACTCCCTGTTTTTATCCCCAAATTAGTAGCTGTTCATTTTGATGAAAATTTTCCTAAACCTAAAAATACCGTAGTCATAGAAAATTTTTATATGGCAGAACCTGATATAGAGTTTAATGATTGGGAGAGTTATTATTTAGATATATTAAATGAACTCAAGCCTGGTTTAAGCCAATTAATTGTTCATCTAGCATATGATAATGATGAAATGAAATCAATTACAGTTGATCATCCAAATTATGGCTCTAAATGGAGAAATTTAGATTATAATATTGTTTCTAGTGATAAATTTCAAAAAGCATTAATAAAAAATAATATAAAATTAATAACCTGGAAAGAAATTCAAAATGTAGTTTATTGAATTTAATTTCTTTTAAGTAATCTTAAAATATATAGTGCAAGAAATAAAAAAATTATCCCAGAAAATAGATAAGGATAATCAATAAAAGATAAGTTTAAGTACATCATTGATAGAACCACAAAACTCAAAATGCTTAAAATTAAAAAAAGAAGAAACATAAACCATTTCACTATTTTCATAGGATAAATATAATATTAAACATATAGGTCATGAAAAAATTCGTTTTATTTTTTATTGTTTTAATAAGTTTTAATTCAATTGCACAAACAAAGTATATACCAACTAAAGAAAATTTAGAAGCCAGAAAGTGGTTTGAAGAAGCAAGATTCGGTATGTTTATTCATTGGGGGGTATATAGTGTGTTAGGAGATGGGGAATGGGTAATGAACAATCAAAACATCTCAATTAAGGAATATGAAAAACTTCCATCATTTTTTAATCCAACTGAGTTTAATGCCAAGGATTGGGTTAAAATAGCCAAAGATTCTGGAATGAAATACATAACGATTACCAGCAGACATCATGATGGTTTTTCTATGTTTAATTCTAAAGCAACAGATTATACAATAGTTAAAAAAACACCTTATAAAAAAGATATTTTAAAACAATTAGCTGATGAATGTCACAAAGAAGGAATTAAGCTATTCTTCTATTATTCACAACTAGATTGGTATAGAGATGACTATTTTCCAAGAGGAAGAACTGGGACTGGAATAAAAGGAAGAGGAGAAGGTGAATGGGATGATTATATTGACTTTATGAAAGATCAATTAACTGAACTATTAACAAATTACGGGGAAATTGCAGGGATTTGGTTTGACGGGCAGTGGGATCAACATGAATGGGACGGAAAAAGATTTGGAAAATTAAAAGCAGATTTTAAACTAGATGAAGTTTATAAATTAATTCATAAGCTTCAGCCTACAGCTTTAATTGGGAGCAATCATCATTTGTCTCCAAACCCGGGTGAAGATTTTCAAATGTTTGAAAAAGATCTTCCTGGGAAAGGAACAAAAGATTTTGCAACATCAGCTGAAGATATAGGGGATTTACCTTTAGAAGTATGTGAAACAATTAATGGTTCTTGGGGATTTAATTTAAAAGATCGAAAACATAAGTCTGAAAAACAATTAATACAGTACTTAGTAAAAGCTGCTGGATATGGAAGTAATCTTCTTTTAAATGTAGGCCCAATGCCAAATGGAAAGATTCAAGAAGAGCATATTGAATCTCTTAAAAAAATTGGTTCATGGGTCAAACAAAATGGTCAAACTATTTACAAGACTAAAAGAGGGCCAATACATCCAACTGATGAAATAGCTTCTACTCAAAATGGTAATATTATATATATTCACCTATTAGATGAAAAAAAGAAGGAATATTTTATAGAGGGGTTCAATCCAAAAATTAAAAAAATCTCTTATTTGAAATCAAATAAAAAAGTTTCTCATAAAAAATCCAATAGTGGATTAACTTTAACTTTAGAAGAAAAAGAAATTAACGATATTGATACTATTATTAAATTAGAATTATAATGCGCTATTTAACTATATTTTTATTGTTGCTATTATGTGCATGCTCACCTTTGAAAAAATTTGATTCAACAGGACTTAAATGGGAAACTAGCATAAAACAACTTGAAAATCTTAATGAAACAGAAAACTATAGCGATCAAGCTATATTATTTATAGGAAGCTCAAGTATTAGAAGATGGGATTCAATAAAAGAAGATGTAAATCCTTATAAGCCTATAAAAAGAGGATATGGAGGTGCGCATTATTATGATTTAATTCATTTCACTAAAAGACTTGTCTCTCCACATAAAGTAAAAGCAATTGCTATTTTCGTAGCTAATGATATAACTGGGGGGAAAGAAGGTATTAATGACCTTAGTCCAAAAGAAGTGTTAAATCTTTCAAAATTTGTAGTTAAACAAATAAGAAAAACTCATAAAAAAATTCCTATATTTTTTATTGAAACAACACCAACTTCAAGTAGATGGAAAGTTTGGGATAAAATATCCAAAGCAAATGATTTGATAAAAGATTTTACATTGAAAAAGAAAAATATGTTTTATATCGACACTAGAACCTTCTATATAAAATCAAATGGAATGCCTAATGATGAATTTTTTATTGCTGATAAACTTCATTTAAATAATAAAGGCTATAAATTATGGGGGAAAATAATAAAAGAAAGTTTCGATAAAAATTTAATTCTTAAAAACTGATTTTAACTGGACTCCAAGTGTCTGGATCTCCTGATATTCCAGCATTAGAATTAACAATTTCCATACTCAAAGGAATTACTTTTAAAAGTAAAGCGCTTTCTTTATTCTTATAATAAGGAGTCCAATCCTCTTTCCAAAATTTATTTTTTTCGTTTAGATCATAAATTAATGAAACTGTTCCTTTAATAGTAACGTAACCATTCATATTTTGAAATGTTAATACAGCTCTAGAGTCCTTTTTGATTTCAGTTACTTTTCTACTTTTTGGGTTAGTAACTAGGTAAACTATGAAATCATTTTTTGGAACAAAAGGGTCCATTATTCTAGATGAGGGGCTTCCTACTTTATCAATGGTGGTAAAAACACATGTTTTAGATTCATTTATTATTAGCTGAGCATTTTCTTTTAAAAAAGACTCTGATAAATCTTGAGAAAAAATGTTTTGGACATAAAAAATTATTATTAAAGTTAATATTCTACTAAAATTCATATTAAATATTAGATTAAAATTGACTAAAAATATAAAAAGATTTTATGTAATAATGAATAGAATTTTAATGAAATAACCCTCTACTTAAGTATTACTTGTCAACAGTTTTAAAAAATTTGAAATATTTTTCTATCTGATGGCCTTCTTAAAAATAACTCATATTTAAAAAATATAAAAAATGTTTTAAAATAAATATTATTTATAATAAATGACTGATTATCAGCAATTTGTATTATTAATTTTTAATTTTTTTTCAGAGATGTAACAGGAAGAATTTGAAAATTAAACAAAAAAAATATCATAAAAATTGGTGAAAAAAAAAAGTAATTAACAATTATATGTTCCAGAGAAGAAAAAATAATTCCAGATAAGAGTATTTTTTTATAGATTAGTATAAATTAACGTTTAACTTAATACTTAAATAATGGGATACAAACACACAAACAGTAAAGGAAAAACTTACTTTTTACATTGCAAAGATGTACAATTAAAAGGCGGAAGGGAACAAAGAATTTATTATTTCGCAAAAGATTCAAGACCTGAAGCTTGTGATCTTCCAGCTGGTAAAACAGTTGTTGAAAGTCCAAAAACAGGACTTCCATTTGTGAAAGGGAAATAATCTTAGATTATTTACTACAACATAAAAACCTGCTTAAAATTTAAGCAGGTTTTTTTATATTTAAAAATTAAAAGAAATAACTAAAAGTGTAGAGTACAGAATATGAATTATTCCATAAAGTTCTATCTTATAATTCTTTGATGTCAATCCAGATATTAAATCCATCTTCTAACATTCGAACAATAATTTTCAAATTCTTTCCCATAAAGTTTTAACATCGCTTTTTCTTCAGGTTTAATTTGAAATTGATTCATATAAATCACAAATAATGGTAGTATAATTAAACCCAAAAATGAACCTAAATAAATAGAAAAAGAAATCAATAGGTTAAGTAATGCTAAATAAATTGGGTTTCTTGAGAATTTAAAAACACCTGTTGTAAGCAATGCAGATGATTCTTCAGGTTTAAGAGGATTAAGTGTCGTTTTATATTTTCTAAATTCTATAATTCCTGTTGAAAAAAAAGCTATTGCTAAACATAAAAAGAAGAAGGGAACATAAATTTTAAAAGTAAAAACTTGTAATAAATTTCTAAGAAAAAAAATTAAAACTAAAAAAAATAAAACTACTATAAGGGGAGGAATTTTAGTTTCTAATGATTTCATGTTTTTATTTTAAAATATAGTTTATTAATTCCCTATTAGTAATCTCAATTAACAGTGTTTATGTGCTGTTTTTTACTCATATAATTCTGCCCAAAAGAAGGATGAGCTTTTTCATATAAACTATTGATTCTCAGAGCATGATTCATGCACATCAGAAATCAGAGGTTTTATGTGAATATGTTCTTTTGGGATTAGATAACTAGCGGTAAGTTCTAATACCATTGCAACAAAAGCAACAGATGCAGTAATATAAGCTGTTTCATATAATGCAGAAATAAATTCTAATAAATGGAAGGCGGAGTGAACCCTAAGCCCAAGTCTTACTAATTTAATTAAGTTTCTTTTCATCAATATGTAATTAACTTGTAAAATTAATTACAAAAAATGAATTTATGACTATTAACTAGCAAGAACAATTCTCACATGTACATGTCTCACAAGTACAACCTGAGCAATTACCGCCTTTACAACTTTCACAGCTACAAGAACAATTTGATTTACTCATAATTTAAAATATTTAAACTTAAAGTTAGTAAATTGAATTGATTAAATTTAAATTCTTAAAAAATATTATATTTTAATATTAGATTAATAACATTTTATGAGAAAATTAATTCTTCTTTTATTATTCATTGTTCCTTTTTTTTCATGGGGACAATTAGATTCTTCAAAAAAATATTCTGTTAATACTATTGCTTTTTATAATGTCGAAAATTTATTTGATACAATAAATGATCCTAAAACTTTTGATGACGATAGAACCCCTAAAGGAAAAGATAAATGGAGTAGTATTATTTATAAAAAAAAAATAAAAAATATAGCAAAAGTAATTTCAGAAATTGGAAGAGAAATTAGTAATTCGGGGCCATCAATTATAGGACTTTCTGAAGTGGAAAATAAAAATGTGTTAATTGATTTAATCAAATCAGAGGAATTAAAGAAAGAATCTTACGGAATCGCCCATTATGACTCTCCAGATGAAAGGGGGATAGATGTTGCGCTTTTATTTAATAGAAATAGGTTTAAACCTATTTCTTCAAAAGCTTATCCCTTATATTTAAAAAGAGAAAATGGAGAAATTGATTATACAAGAGACCACTTATTAGTATCAGGATATTTAGATAATGAATTAGTTCATTTTATAGTAAATCATTGGCCATCAAGATCCGGAGGTCAAATGAGAAGTGAGCCAAGTAGAATATTAGCAGGAAAACTGAACAAGAAGATTATTGATTCTATTATATCCAAAGACTCTCATGCCAAAATAATAAATATGGGAGATTTTAATGACAATCCAAGTGATAAAAGCATTAAGCCCATTTTAAATACTATTTATAAAAAAACTAAAATTAAAAAGGGAGAGCTATACAACCCAATGGAAGAATTGTTTAGAAAGGGTTATGGATCTTATAGATATCGAGGAAAATGGGACATGATCGATCAATTTATGATTACTAAAAGTTTAATTAATGATAAAAATTCAATATTCTTTTTAAAAGCAGACGTTTTTAATAAAAAATACCTAATTAATTCAGATGGGAAATATGAGGGTTATCCCTTTAGGAGTTTTGCAGGCGGAAAATTTCTGGATGGATATAGTGATCATTTCCCAATTTATATGTTTTTTGCTAAAGAACTTAAATAGTATATAATATGATTCAAATATTTATAACTGGTGGTACATTTGATAAAAGCTATGATTATATAAATGGAGAACTTTTTTTTGAAAAAACTCATCTTCCTGAAATGTTAAAAAGAAGCCGTTGTCAATTAAATGTTGAAATTGAAACTTTAATGATGATAGACAGTCTTGAAATGAATAGTTCGCATTTTAAAAAAATCATTTCAAAATGTAAAAATTGTGATTCTAATAAAATCATAATTACGCATGGAACTGACAAAATGGTTGAGACCGCTAAAGAAATTGAAAAAGCTCAAATAAAAAATAAAACAATAATACTCACTGGAGCAATGATTCCCTATGCTTTTGGAAGCTCATCTGATGGCTTTTTTAATTTAGGATGTGCACTTTCTTATTCTCAAACTTTAGATGAGGGAGTATACATTACAATGCAAGGTCAATATTTCAACTGTAATGAGGTCATCAAAAATACAAAAAAAGGATTTTTTGAGAATCTGTAGATTAAATTATTCCTTGAATATAATTAAGGATATTCCTTTTTTTAGTTGAAGATTTTACTAAAATATCATTAGCTCTTTCAATTATAGATTTATCATTTGGCAGATCCTTTAAATTAATTTTTACATTTAAATAAGCCCCATATATTGCCGTGTAAACACACAAACAAGCCACCCCAGCATCAGAAATAGAATTCTGATTTCCTTCTTTAGCTAGCTTTAAAATTAAGTCGTAGCATTCATAAGATTTTTCCATTACTTTTAAAGGAACCTTAGCTGCATAAATTGTAGATTCATTAATTGACTTTAATCTAATTTTTTTTTCTTTTTCCGAATTATTAGGCAACTTAAAAGCTAACATAATCATATTGAAAGCATTAGAATCTTCATCTACTAAGAGTAATAATTCATTTCTTATGACATTAATTTGATCTGCAATGTGACTGAACATTTCTACTTGATTTTCCCAGCCCCTTTTATTTGATGATAAATTTGCAACCATAGCTCCAAGTGATGCCCCAAGTGATCCAACATATGCAGAAACTGAACCTCCACCTGGAGCTGGAGATTCTCGTGTAACTTCATCAGAAAATTCACTTGCAGTTAATTCAATATTTTTTTTCTTATCATTAGCAAGACTATTTAAAAAATACTCTATAATATTTTTTTCAGGTGTAAATTTTTTAACCTGATTTAACCCTAATGATTCAATAGCAATATCAATTATATCTTTTTCAGGTATTCCGATAGATCTATTTTGCTTTTTTAAGAAATACTTCCCTGTATCAAGCATTGATTTTAAAGGAATTAGTCCAACTATCTCGGAGCCTGTAATCCTTACCCCTCTTTTATCTGCTTTTTTAATAACTTCTTGAAATACAATATGAACTGGTGTTTCATTTATATTGGTCAAATTCATTGAAATTTGAGAAATTCCAAATTCTTCTATATACCATCCTATAGCTTTAACATTTTTTAAAGAGCCAGGTATTGTTTTAGGATTACCCTTTTGATCTTTTACTATCTCTCCTATTACAGGGTGTCCTTTTCTTTTAATTCTCCCTTTTTCTCTAACATCAAAAGCTATTGCATTTGCTAATCTTGTAGATTTAGTATTTAAATTAATATTGTAGGCAATTAAAAAATCTCTCACTCCAATAGCAAGTGCCCCTGATTTTTTATTAAATATAGTAGGACCAAAATCAGGTTTCCAATCTTTTTTCAATAGTTTAACTTGTAATCCTTCATATTCTCCTAATCTAACATCGGCTAAATTTTTTCTTTTATTATTTTTAGTAGCATGTTCATATAAATAAACAGGTATTTTTAATTCCTCTGCAACCATTTTAGCCAATTGTTGAGCATATGGAACAAGTTCTTTTAAAGAAATATTAGCAACAGGAACCAATGGGCAAACGTCAGTAGCTCCAAACCTAGGGTGTTCCCCTTTATGTTTTGACATATCTATTTTTTCCGATGCAACTTTTATAGCATTAAAAGCTGCTTTTACAACCGAATCTGGATCACCAACAAAAGTCATGACAGTTCTATTAGTAGCTTTTCCTGGATCGACATTTAATAAGCTAACTCCTTTTGAACCTGAAATAGCAGCAGATATAGAATTTAACACTTCATTGTCATTTCCTTCAGAAAAATTGGGAACACATTCTACTATTTGATTCATGTTTTTTGAAATTATTTATTAAACACCTCTCCTTTTTTACAAATAAATGTAGGTTTAATTTTTCCTTGACTATATAATATTTCTCTATAATCTGATATATTAAATCCTATAAAATCTGCTATTTTATTTGCTTCAATAGTACCTCTATCTTTAAGATTTAAAACATTCGCAGCCCGAAAAGATAAAGCAGAAAAAACCTCTGCATTAGTAAGTTTTTGATTTGATGCTAAAATAGAAGCCTGTATTAGTAAGTCTCCCATTGGAGCCGATCCTGGATTCCAATCAGTCGCAATTGCTAATTGACATCCAGCATCTAATATTTTTCTAGCAGGTGCAAAAGGCAATCCCAAACCAAGGCTACAACCTGGTAAAACAACAGCAGAGGTTTTTGATCTAGAAAGATATTTTATTTCTTCATCACTTAATACTTCTAAATGATCTACACTAATAGCACCAGCATCTACAGCGGTTTTTAACCCTCCACTTGTAAATTGATTTCCATGAACTGTTGTAGTAAAACCATTTTCTTTTGCCGATATTAAAAATTGCTTTGATTCATTTATATTAAAAGCATTTCTTTCAATAAAAATATCTACTCTATTTGTTAATTGATCTTTTATAATTTGAGGAAATAAATCTTTAACTATAGATTTTAAATAATCTTGTGAAGAAATGTTTTTGTCATTTGGTGGGACATGTGCAGCCAAACATGTACTTACTAAATCATATGGATTTTCTGAGTTAATTTCATTAATGGTTTTTAACATTCTTATTTCTTGATCAAAATCCTTTCCATAACCACTTTTGACCTCACAAGTTAATACTCCTTCAAAAAAATGCCTATTAAGCCTATTTACTGTTTGTTTTTTTAATTCTTCATCTGAAGCTAAATTTGTCTTCTGCATAGTATCATAAATCCCCCCTCCTTCTGAAAGAATTTGTTGATAGGAAATCCCAGCATTTTTTTTAGCATATTCACCAGATCTAGACCCTGCAAAACATACATGAGTATGACAATCAATAAACCCAGGCAACAAAACATAAGGAGAACTTATTTCATAAACATTTTTACATTTTTCTTTCAATTTTGAAAATTTACCAACTTCAACAATTGATTCTCTATCAACAATAACTCCTCCGTCATAAATTATCTCTAAATCATCATCAAATAAAGGTCCCTTCAAAGATAAATTTGACATTGTCAAAATTTCAATAAAAGGGCCAAAAAGTGTTTTCAATATTATATATCTAGATTAAACTTTTTTAAATTCTTATTTGCGTCTGGATATCCCGCATCACTATGCCTAATTACTCCAATAGCAGGATCATTAAACAAAACTCTTTTGATGCATAATTCAGCACGTTTGCTTCCATCAGCTAATACCACCATTCCTGCATGTTGAGAATAACCCATTCCAACTCCCCCTCCATGATGAAACGAAACCCAAGTGGCGCCTCCTGCTGTATTAGACATCAAATTAAGAAGTGGCCAATCAGAAACGGCATCTGATCCATCAAGCATTCCTTCAGTTTCCCTGTTTGGAGAAGCTACTGACCCGCAATCTAAATGATCTCTTCCTATAACAATTGGTGCCGATATTTTTCCGCTTCTAACTAAATCATTAAATATTAGTCCTGCTTTTTCTCTTTCTCCCATTCCTAACCAGCAAATTCTACATGGTAATCCTTGGAATTTAACTTTTTTTCTTGCTTCTTTTAACCACCTTATCATATCTTCATTTTCAGGAAATGCCTCTATTAATGCCTTATCAGTGGCGTAAATATCTTCCGGATCTCCAGATAATGCAGCCCATCTGAAAGGACCTTTTCCTTCGCAAAATAAAGGTCTGATATATTCTGGTACAAATCCATTGAAATCATACGCGTTTACTGCCCCTCCTTGTTTTGCAAATTCTCTTAAATTATTTCCATAATCAAAAGTGATGGAACCCAATGATCTCATTTTCAACATAAGATTAACATGTCTGGCCATGCTTTGAAGTGATAAATTTTTATATTCTATTGGATCTTTTTTTCTTAATAAAATTGATTCTTCTAAAGTAATTCCATTTGGAACGTATCCATAAACAGGATCATGAGCAGAAGTTTGATCCGTCAAAATATCTGGAATAATATTATCTTTTAGCAGTTTATCTAATAAATCCCCTATATCGCTTACTAAACCAACTGAAATATTTTCTTTTTTTTCTTTAGCTTCTAACACCCAATCCCTAGCTTCTTCATAAGAATAAGTCATTTTATCAATATATTTTGTTGCTAGTCTTTTTTCTATCCTTTTAGGGTCAATATCGGCACCTAAATATGTTGCTCCTGCCATTGTAGCTGCAAGTGGTTGAGCACCTCCCATCCCTCCTAAACCTCCAGAAACCAATAATTTTCCGTTTAATGATCCGTTAAAATGTTTGTTTGCACATGAAACAAAAGTCTCATATGTGCCTTGAAGAATACCTTGGGTTCCAATGTAAATCCAACTGCCAGCTGTCATTTGACCATACATCATTAATCCGTCGTTTTTTAATTTTTCAAAATGTTCCCATGTAGCCCATGCCGGAACGAGATTTGAATTTGCAATTAATACCCTAGGTGCTTCTTCATGTGTTCTGACTTTTCCAACTGGCTTTCCCGATTGTACAAGCAAACTCTCATTATTTTCTAAATCCAACAAAAGTTTAATTATTTTTTTTGCAGAATCTACATTTCTTGCAGCTTGTCCAGATCCTCCATAAACAATTAAATTATTTGGATCTTCTGCTACCTCCTCATTTAAATTATTTAAAAACATTCTCAAGGGAGCTTCTGTCTGCCAGCTTTTAGCATTTAATTCATTTCCAATTGGAGCAGAATAATTCGGATGATTTGCATACTTTTTTAGAAATGAATGATAGTCCATAAAATTTACAAAGTTAATTCAATTAATTTTTTTGATTTAATAATTCTAATAGCACTATCAATATCTTCGCTAAAGATTTTGTCTTTTTCACAATGATTAATTTTAGAGCGAATATAATTGTAACATTTATTCACTTTTAAACCAGATTTCAAAGGCATGTAATAGTCCAATGCCTGAGTAGAACAAATAAGTTCAATAGCTAAAATTTTTTCTAAATTTTCAACAACTCTTAAAAATTTAACTGCACCTATAGATCCCATACTTACGTGATCTTCTTGGCCAAGAGATGTTGTTATTGAATCTGCGCTTGCAGGAAAACATAAGTTTTTGTTTTCACTTGCTAAAGCTGCAGAAGTGTATTGTAATATCATAAGCCCAGAATTAACTCCACTATTCTTAATTAATAACTTAGGGACTGTTTCATTCCCTTTAAGTAACAAATAAATACGTCTATCTGAAATATTACCTATTTCAGAAGCAGCTACAATATTATAATCTATTGGGATTGCAATAGGCTGTCCATGAAAATTTCCTCCACTAATAATCTCATTTTCATCAATTACAATTGGATTATCAGTTACAGAATTGAGTTCTATTTCTAATGCGTTTTTTAAGTGTAAATAAGCATCCCAACTAGCTCCATGAACTTGAGGTATACACCTTACAGAATAGGGATCTTGAACTTTATCACAATTTTTATGTGATTCTAATATTTCTGAGCCAAATATCAAATCTCTAACCGTGTCTGATACTATTAAAGAGCCTTTGTAAGGTCTTAACTTTTGAATTTTTTTGCTAAATGGTTTAATAGAGCCCTGAACTCCATCTAATGTAATAGCAGAAATAATATCTGCATTCATTAAACAGTTTTTAAATTTACTTAAAGCAAAACATGTATATGCTGAAATAAATTGAGTTCCATTAATTAAAGCTAGGCCCTCTTTTTCTTTAAGTGATATTAGAGATTTTTTTTCTTTTTGTAAAACCTTTTTACTTTCTACTTCTTTTCCTTTATATAGAACTTTTCCTTCACCAATTAATGGTAAAAATAAATGAGATAAAGGTGCCAAATCCCCCGAAGCACCTACAGAGCCTTGTGATGGAACAATTGGGATAATATTATTATCTATATGCCAACAAATTCTTTCTATAACTTCAATACTAATGCCAGAAAATCCTTTGCATAAAGAGTGAACTTTTATAATCAACATCAGTTTAGAAATTTCAAAAGGAACATTTTCTCCAACTCCAACTGCATGACTTTTTAGTAAATTTTCTTGTAATAATCTAGAATCTTCTTTTGAAATAATAGTACTACACAAAACTCCGATACCCGTATTAACTCCATAAGTATTACGTTCAGACTTTAGAACATTTATTATGCTTCTCCTGGATTGATTTATTTTTAACAATTCTTCGTCACCAACTAGGCAATCTAACTTGCCATCTAATATTTTTATCGCTGACTCGACTGTAAGTTTATCTTTCCCGTATAAAAAATTCTTTGAAAGCATAGTAAAATAAAGTTTCTTAAATATACAAATTCTGGTGTAGTGTTAAATTCTTTTATTAACTTTAAGAGAACTCATTTAATTTAAAAATCATGAATAAATTAGATAAAAATCAAATCCCCAAACTAGGTCATAAAATCAACCAACTTAAAAAAAGAATATCTAGAACAGAGCAAAATGGAAATACTGGAAAAGTCGAATTTAGAAAAATGAGAATTAACAAAATTAAAAAGCAAATACTTGAAATTTTAAAAAAAAAGAAAAAATAATTTATAATTTTTTGTTTGATACAATGAAAAATTTTGCTTAATAATGTGTAGTCTAGAAATTACCCTGCCATATTATCATCTTATAAAGTTCTTATCTGCTAGTGCATTTCTAATTTTTTTAATTTATTTTTTTCTTGTAGAGTTTTCATTAACTCATCCGTTATATCTATATAATACACACGATTCAAAATAATTTTTATGGATTCATTCAATGAGCATTTTGAACATCTAAGCAAAGACCCTGTCCTAAAATATTTAATAGAAAAAATTGGAGATAAGATAAGACTTTCTGATAGAAATGAAAAAGATCTAGCAAAGGCAGTTTCACAAATTATTATAGAGCAGCAAGTTAGCTTTAAAGCTGCCATAACAATAAAAAAAAGATTTAATAATTTAATTGGCAAACTTTCTTATAAAAATATCCAAGAAATAGATAATAAAGACCTTCAATCAATCGGCATATCATTTAAAAAAGTTGAATATATTAAAAATGTTTATCTCTATTTTTTAAACAACAAATTAGATTTTAAGATTCTTGAAGATAAAGAAGTAATTAATGAATTAACAAAAATCAAAGGTGTAGGAAAATGGACTGCAGAAATGTTTTTAATATTTATTCTATTTAGAAAAAATATATTCTCAAATGGAGATTTAGCTTTATTAAATAGTATTAAAATTAATTATAATTTGAAAATTCTAACTAATCCAAAATTAGAAAGCCTAAAAAAAAGATGGGGTCCATATAAAACAGTTGCTTCTTTATTGCTTTGGAAATCGATTGAAAAAAAAATATTTTATCAAAAAAAGTGAAATTAATTATAAATGCTATTTTAAAAAAATGGCCAAAAATGGCCAAAAATGATCAAAAATGATCAAAAAATGGCCAAAAATGGCCAAAAATGATCAAAAAATCAAAATTTTAAAAAGTCACTATGGTAATTTATGTCCTTGACATACTTCTAACATTCTAAACCAATCTATTTCACTTAAATCTATATTAACAGAATCATAGGATGCTTTTATTCTATCTTTTTTTACAGTTCCAATAACGGGATGAATTTTTGAAGGGTGTTTTAAAATCCAAGCTAATAAAAGTTGATCTTTACTAACACTATATTTAACTGAGAGTTCATCTAATAATAAATGAATCCTTTTATTTTTATCGCTTTTTTCTTTAAAAACTGAGCCTAGAGGGCTCCAACTCATAGGAATGATTTTATTTAAAACCATATAATCTAAACTTGAATCAAAAAGAGCACTGTGATGAGTTAATGAAAATTTAATTTGATTGGCATTTACTTTAGATTTTGATGATATTAACTCAGTTTGATAATTTGTAAAATTAGAAACGCCAAAAGATTTAATTTTTCCCTGATCCATTAGAATCTCAATAGCTTTAAAAATTTCATCAGGATGCATTAAAGGACTTGGTCTGTGCAATAATAAAATATCCAAATAATCTGCATTTAAATTGTTTATTGATTTTTCCACACTATATATAATGTAATTCGAGTCATGTTGATAATGTTTAATCTTATTTTGTCTTGTTTCGCCTACATATTGTATTCCACATTTTGAAATCAATTGAATCTCTTCTCTTTGAATACCAGATTGAGCAAAAGCTTTTCCAAACTCTAATTCTGTTGTATAATCCCCATAAATATCTGCATGATCAAAAGTGGTAACGCCTATTTCTATATTATAATGGATCAAAGATTCCATTTCTTTAGTGGCAAGTTGACTCCCCCATTTACCCCAATTCATACATCCTTGAATTATTCTTGAAAATTTATTATTCATTTTATTATTATTAAGATTTTAAAATCATGTTAAAATAAATTTATATTAAAATTCTAATATAACTTACATTTGCGGAAATTTAATACATTGATAAGTAATTACACTAAAGAATTTCGTTACAATCTAAAGCTTTCATTTCCAGTAATGTTAGGAATGGTAGGGCATATAACTGTTTCTTTTGCAGATAATGTAATGGTAGGTCAATTGGGGGCAGCAGAATTAGCGGCAGTATCCTTAGCAAATAGTTTTTTCTTTATAGCAATGTCTTTAGCAATAGGTTTTGCAACAGCAATTACTCCAATTGTTGCCGAAGCAGACTCTTCAAAAAATATAATGGGAGTTAAAAATGCGCTTAAACACGGTTTAATATTGTGCTCTATTATGGGAGTTTCTCTTTACTTATTGTTAATGCTAGTCAAGCCGATAATGTTCGAAATGAATCAACCATTTGAGGTTGTTAAATTATCAATCCCATACTTAAATTTTATTGCTCTCTCTATAATTCCATTAATTATTTTTGAAGCATTAAAAAGGTTTTCCGACGGATTATCTAATACAAAATACCCAATGTATGCTACTATCTTGGCTAACGTAATAAATATTACACTTAATTATCTATTAATATTTGGATATTTCGGATTTCCAAAATTAGGTATTACTGGAGCCGCGATTGGAACGTTAGTTTCAAGGATTATTATGGTGTTTTTCTTATGGCTTATTTTTATAAATAAAGAAAAATTCAAACAATATGTTTTTAATCTACATTTTAAAATAATTGATACATCGATTTTTAAAAAAATAATTGATCTAGGTTTCCCCTCTGCATTACAGATGCTTTTTGAAGTTGGTATATTTACTGCTGCTATTTGGATTAGTGGAGTATTAGGTATAAATTTTCAAGCTGCAAATCAAATAGCTTTCAATTTGTCAGCAATGACATTTATGATTGGAATTGGACTTGGTGTAGCAGCTATGGTTAGGGTAGGTAATCAAAAAGGATTATCTGATTTTGTTTCACTAAGAAGAATTGCATTTTCTATTTTTTTGTTAGTTATATTAATTGAAATAGTTTTTGCTTTTATGTTTTTTACATTAAGAGATTGGCTGCCCACCCTATATCTTGATACAGAAAACGTTGCGAAATTAGCAGAAAATCAAGAGGTTATTCTGATAGCATCTGAACTTTTAATTATAGTGGCCCTATTCCAAATTTTTGATGGATTACAAGTTGTTATATTAGGAGCCTTAAGAGGTATGCAGGATGTTAAAATTCCTACAATAATGACATTTATAGCGTATTGGCTAATTGGATTCCCAATATGTTATTATTTAGGGCTTTATACCCCATTAAAAAGCACAGGCATATGGATTGGCTTACTTTTCGGTTTAGCTTCAGCTTCTGTTATGCTTTACTTAAGGTTTAATTACTTAACAAAAAAATTAATTCACAATGACAATTAATTTTTTACTAAATCCATATGTCATTTTCAGCAGTTAATTCACTTGGATTTAAATTTCCTGTGTTTACAACTCCCCGAGGCTCTATTAGCATTATTTTCGCTTCATCCTTAGCATATGGTTTATGTTCCACACCCTTTGGGACTACATACATTTCTCCTTTTGATAAATTAACAAATCCATCTCTAAAATCAATACGTAAGTTCCCTTCAACTATAATAAATGCCTCATCAGTATCTATATGACTATGCCATTGAAAATCTCCTTTTAACTTTGTTATCTTAAATTGATAATTATTTATTTCAGCTATTACTTTTGGAGACCATCTCTCATTAAAAAGATTAAACTTGTTTTTTATATTTATTGCTTTATAATTCATAGGTTAATTAATATAAGTAATTAATAAGAAAGTCCAAATCCAAATGGGAACAGAGGATTTTCTAAGTCAAAAGGCGTATCTTCTTTTTGATTTAATATTGATTCCCATGTTGAAGGCAATTGAATTGGCAATTTTCCTTCGGGTTTTAATTCTCCAAATATTAAACTTGATAGAACTTTATCTGAAATTCCGAACTCAACTAATAACGCACCGGCTTCTTCGCTAATTTCAGTTAATATCGCTGGCCTTTCAAGATTCACAATAACTACACTTGGTTTTTGTTTTATAAGACCCTTAAATATGCTCTTTATTATTTTCATTTCTTTATATCATTAAATTTTTCAATTTGTTAAATTAGATAAAATTTAAGAAATAAAATTTTTTAAATTTGCAATTAAAATTTAATTATGAGAACTAAACATTTGTCATTCAGATCCGGAAATCCAGCATTAAGTTCTAAAACTTTTGAAAATACAAGCCAAAGAAAAAAAGGAGCTTTATTAAGAAATGATGTTATGACTATAAAAGGGACCGTTGATAAAACGGCCATTTCATTACTTCTATTATTAATGGCCGGTTATTTTTCATTTTCTGAAGAAATGTTTTTTTTAATTCCTATTGGAGGAATTGGAGGTTTTATAATTGCTCTAGTAACAATTTTTAAAAAAACTTGGTCTCCAATAACTGTTCCTCTCTATGCAATTTTTGAAGGATTTTTATTGGGTGGTATTTCTTTTATGTATGGCCAATTATATGAGGGAATGGTGTTTAATGCAATAATGCTCACAGTCTCTATTTTACTTTCTTTACTATTTGCTTATAGATCAGGTGTAATTAAAGCTACAGAAAACTTCAAATTAGGTGTATTTGCAGCTACAGGAGGAATTTTTTTAGTTTACATTTTTTCATTAATAGCAAGTTTTTTTGGTTCTGGATTTTCTATAATGGATCCATCTAATAGCTCACTTATGAGTATTGGATTCAGCCTATTTGTTGTAGTTATTGCCTCACTAAATTTAGTTATAGATTTTGATTTTATTGAAGAGGGCGCAGAAAAAGGAGCTCCAAAATACATGGAATGGTACGGAGCTTTTGGGCTTTTGGTTACTCTTGTCTGGCTATATTTAGAGATTTTAAGGTTGTTAGCTAAATTGAACTCTAGAAAATAGTGATGAAACCCTAATGGATTTTATATTATAAACTTTTTCAGAACATATATTATGGTATGTTTTATCTCATTCATATATAATATAAATCTTTATATTTAGATTATAATGAAACCTATTATAACTTATATTCTTCTTTGTTTAATCTTTCAAATTGATTGCTTTTCGCAGACAGATATAACTAAAAAATCTCTTGAAAATATTTCATTTAAAGAATATCATGGGAAAATTGCTGATACCAGAAATAAAGAAGGGTTAGCATTTGCTAATATTAGCTTACTCAATTCAAATATTAGCACAATTTCTAATATCAATGGGGACTTCAGTATTAAGATTCCCGAAAATTACAAGCCTAATATTAAAGTATCCTTTATAGGTTATAGTCCAAAAATTGTTGATTTAAAAAATAAAAGGAATATAATATTGTTAGATGTTTATTCTATACCTCTTTCCGAAATGATTTTAACAATCCCTAAAGACGTTGAAGGGCTTGTTAGAAAAGCTTTATTTAATTCTAAAAGCAATTATTTAAATGAAAATTTATTAATGACTTCTTTTTTTAGAGAAAGTATAAAAAGACGTAGAAGAAATGTTTCATTAACAGAGGCAGTAAGTAAAATTTACAAAGTTCCTTATGAGTCTTATAAAAGAGATGTTATTGAATTTGTTAAGCTTAGAAAAAACACGGATTATTCAAGACTCGACACTTTAATAGTAAAATTAGCTGGGGGTCCTTTCAATACTCTTTTTCTTGATATTGTTAAATATCCTAATTTTTTCATCCCAAAAGAAAATATTCCCTTGTATTCATATGTTATAAAAAGAACTACAAAAGTTAACAATAGCCCTGTATATGTAGTTGGATTCAAACAAAAAGAAAATATTGAATTACCTTCAATTCAAGGTGAGCTATATATAAAAGTTGATAAGCTTGTAATTATTAGCGCTAATTTCAATCTTAATATAAACAACAAAGACTTTATTAAAAATCTATTTGTAGTCACTAAGCCAAAAGGAGCAAATGTTTGGCCTTTACAAGCTAAGTATAAAGTTGACTATGTAGAGAAAAATGGGAAATGGATTTTTAATTATAGTAATCTGTTATTAAAGTTAAAAATTAATTACGATAAAAAATTATTTAACACTTCCTATACTTTTGCTTCTGAAATTGCAATTACAGATTGGACTCAAAATAATTCCTTGGCTCTTCCTAAAAACAAAATGAGAGTTAAGCCTAAAATCATTTTATCTGACTCTAAACTTGGATTTATAGATTTAGATTTTTGGGGTACTGATAATATAATTGAACCAGAAAAATCTATTCAAAATGCAATTAGAAAGATTAAAAAACAATTGAATAGACTTTAGCTGTTTGTTAATTTTTCATAACAACAATTTAAACTAAATATAATACTATTTATTCATTAATCTTTCTTACCATAGAGTTTGCAGAAGCAGAAGAAGGGTACATTTCAATTGCTTTTTTATAATATTTTAAAGCATTTTCCATATCACCTTCGTTATAATAAAATTCACCCATTGAATCGTAAGAATTGTAACTTTTATAAAGATCTAAATATTCATCAAAATGATTTTTAGCTTTATCTTTTTCACCAATTCCATAGTAAAAGTAACCTAATGAATTAATTATTGGAGGGATCATATAAGAATGATCACCATTAGTTGGTAGAGAATTTGGATCACCTTTTTGATCTCTTATCTCAGATAGCAATAATTCCATTTCTCTAATTCTTTCATTAGAATCTGGATTTGAAAAAGCATAGTAGAAATGAATTAATTTACCTTTAGGTTCAAGTTCTCTCATTTTAGACCATAACTCAAAAGAACCTTTTGGTCCTAAAGGCCAATTATTTCCCTTTGGTAAATCAAGAAGTGAAACAAAAACTTTAGAAGTTTCATTGTTATCAGCTACTAATTCTTTTGCTTTTTGAATATGCATTTTTTGTTTTTCAGATCCATCAATTGCAAATCCAGCCAAAACAACATGAGGGCCAAAAAGTGAAGAATCATACTCCAAAACTTTTTCAAAAAACGTCATAGATTTTTCGTATTCAACATTGTACATATGTTTCATTGCGTGATGAAGCATTTCATTAGCATTGGTATTGTCTCCATTCCATTGAATATATGATCCATCAGTAGCGTCAAAAGTCCATTGGTTATTTTGATTAGTTTTAGTCTCACAACTTAAAACTAGAATTGATAAAATAAGAATTATTTTTTTCATAATATTAATTTTTAATTTAAGGATGTTTCTTTAGCTTTCCCTTCCTCGTTAAAAGCTGTTGGATTAAAAAATTGAACTTCTTCAATGATTTTATTGTCTTTCCAAAGATATGATATGTGAAAACGAAAACTCATCTCTTTTCCAGTATATTTTCCATCTGCTTTCATTTCGCTCCATATATTAGTCCATATTTTTCCATTGGAATAATAGGTTGTTTCTATCTCTAAATCAGGATAATCTTCGTATTCAGATTTTTTAAATTCGATATTATCAAACATATCATATATATTATTAATACCCTCCATAAATTCCTCTTTATTTATGACTGCTCCATCAGGATTTGTGTGTTTTAAGTCATCAGAAAAAATCTCCTGTAGATAAGAAATATCTTCAGCAGCAACAGCATCAAACAGCTTTTGAATCATTTGTGATTTTTCATCATCTTTTCTTACTTCACCAAACAAATTACTTGATGAGGATGATTTTGGATTGTTACAAGAAACTGTAAATAGACCAATTAGAATTAAATAGCAGATTTTTTTCATTTTTAAATTTTAAGATTCATGAACAATATATTAAATAATTTTTAAAGACATACTTGGATAGATGTTTTTATCCATTAAGAGATTAAACGTAAAATATTATAATACGAATTTCAAAAATGTATAGTCCTTGTTAAGATATTAATATCATTTTATAGGTAACTTTGGGTTTAATAAATAATATTTCCCATGAAAACCCAAAAATTATTTCTAGCTTATTACCCATTTAGGATAAGGGAAGCACTAGATTATATACTCAGTAATTAATTTAATCTATAAAAAACCACAATATAAAAAACAAATGAAGAAAACTGTTCTATTTATTTTCTGTCTAGTTTTGGCAGTTAATCTACAAGCAAATAATACTGAAGACAATGATCCTGCAGTAAAGAAAAAACGTGTATTGATATTTACAAAAAATGGGTTATCACTAAATGGAGAAAAAGGGTATGTACATAAAAACATTCCTAATAGCATAAAATCTTTAAAAGAAATTTGTAAAGCAGAAAATATTGATACTGATACTAGTGAAGACGCTTCGCTTTTTAAAGAGGCAACCTTGGCAAAATACGATGCTATTATTTTTTCTAATGCCAATAATAAGGTGTTTGATACCGAAGACCAAAAAGTAGCCTTTCAAAACTATATCAAAGGGGGAGGGGGGTTTATAGCTATTCATTCCGCAAATGCCGTAGAAAGAGATTGGCCTTGGTATTGGGCGCTGGTCGGTGGTAAGTTTATTCGCCATGCACCTCATCAGGAATTTGATGTGGTTGTAGTTGATAAAAATCATCCTTCAACCATTTTTTTGGATAAAGTATGGAAAGTTGATGATGAATGTTATTATTCCAATAACCTAAATCCTGATATAAAAGTATTACTAGCAGCCGATTTAAGAACAGTTGAGGATAAGAAAAAAGTAGAATACCCAAATGATATTTTTGGTGATTATTTTCCGCTGTGCTGGTCACATGAATTTGAAGGTGCCAGACAATGGTTTACAGCTTTAGGTCATGATGCCAAAACCTATAACGATCCCACTTTTAGAAAGCATTTAAGAGGTGGTATTCTTTGGGTCTTGAATATGGAAAAATAATTAAATTAGTTCGCAGTCCTGAGTTTTTTTAACTCCGAACTCAAAGCTTAATAATATAAATAAAATGCAAAGAAGAAATTTTATCAAGAAAACATCGTCAGCAAGTGCTGCAACATTTTTAGCCCCAACCATTTTACCTTCTGGAATATTTGGAAAAACTACGGCTAATAAAAAACTAACCATTGGACAAATTGGCTGTGGACGTATTGCTCGTGATCATGATATGCCTGGCGTAATGCAATATGACAATGCTCGTCTTATCGCAGTTTGCGATGTGGACAGTAACCGTATGAAAGATGCCAAAACATTAGTGGAAACTTATTACAGTAAAAAAACGGGAAGCAACAAAGCGGTAGATGTAAAAATGTATGGAGACTATAAAGAAATGTTGAAAAATAAAGACATTGACGCTGTTGTTATTAGCACACCGGATCATTGGCATTCGCAACCTGCTATTGAAGCAGCCTTAGCCGGTAAAGATGTTTATTTGCAAAAACCAACATCACTTACCGTTAAAGAAGGACGGATTTTAAGCGATATCATTCAGAAAAAAGGTACTATTTTACAAGTAGGCACACAACAACGCTCCATGTCTCAATTTAGGGTTGCCGCTGAATTAGTCCGTAATGGCAGAATTGGGGAATTACACACGGTAAAAGTAGGTCTTCCAGGTGATCCGTCAGGACCCGAAGCCCCTAAAATACCAGTACCCTCAAATTTGAATTACTATATGTGGTTAGGTCAGACTCCATTGATGGATTATACGGAAATTGGTGTGCATCCGCAACAAGGTTATAGCCGCCCCGGTTGGTTACGTATTGAACAATTTGGAGCGGGTATGATTACTGGATGGGGGCAACATCATTACGACTCTGCTGCTTGGGGTATGGATTCCGAATTAACGGGTCCAATATCTGTGCAAGCCGTAGCAGAGTTTCCAAAATCAGGACTTTGGAATGTTCATGGTGATTTTATGTCAAAAGCAGAATACGAAAATGGCATAACCATGTACACCAGCAGTGGAGGTTACACCAACGGTATTAAATATATAGGTACTGAAGGTTGGATATTTGTTTCAAGAGGAGCTTATACAGCTTCAGCTTCTGACCCTGTGGCAGCAGCTAAAAGTTCAAAAGCATTAGATGCCAGCGATCCAAAAATATTGACTTCTATTATAGGGCCTGATGAAATACATTTGTATAAAAGTGATGAACAACATGGTAACTGGTTAGATTGTATAGAAAGCAGAAAGTCTCCGATATCACCCGTTGAAATGGGTCATAGGGCTTGTTCTATTTGTTTAATTACACATATTTCCATGAAACTAAAAAGAAAGTTGAATTGGAATCCTAAAAAAGAAAAGTTTATTAATGATGATGAAGCAAATAGCATGTTAACACGTTCACAACGAAAGCCTTACGGTGTTAATTATATTAAAGGTTTATAAAATTGAATTTAATATTAAAGTTATCTTGCTTAAATTTAGTTAATATTGATTTATGGATAACTATGGAATTCTATCTTTACTTCCTCCTATAATAGCAATTTTTCTTGCTATAAGAACTAAGCAAGTATTTATTTCATTAATTACTGGAATATTTATTGGATGGTTAATTATTGGAGACTGGAACCTTCTGAAAGGATTCTTATTAACGATTGATGGAATTGTCAACGTATTTAGTGATGTAGGAAATACAAGAGTAGTATTATTTACATTTTTAGTTGGTTCAATTATAACATTTATTCAAATATCTGGGGGGGTTGCTGGGTTTATTAATGACGTAAAAAAATACATCAGTACAAATGATAATGAAATACAAAAAAGCAGGAAAAAAGTTCAACTTTTTGCTGCTTTAACTGGAATTATCATTTTTGTTGAATCTAATATTTCTGCTCTTACTGTAGGTACAATATTTAGACCCATATTTGATAAATTAAAATTATCAAGAGAAAAATTAGCCTATATAGCAGACTCCACATCTGCTCCTTCTAAATTATTAATACCTTTTAATGGATGGGGTGCATTTATTATGGGACTTCTTGTAACTCAAGGGATCGATAATCCTTTTATGGGTTTAATCTCTGCAATGCCATATAACTTTTATCCTATTCTAGTTATTGCTGTTCTATTTTTTTTAATCATATCTGGAAAAGATTTTGGGCCAATGAAATCAGCAGAAATTAGAGTGAGAGAAGGAAAAATGTTTGATGAAGGATCTAGACCAATGGTTTCTGAAGAAATAACATTCATAAAAACTAAAAAGGGAGTTAAAGCAAATTCTTTAAATATGTTTATCCCATTATTTCTAATGGTAGTTACTATGCCCTTTATGTTATTTTATACTGGCTATAATAAAGAATTGATAGATAGTAATTTATTAAATACATTTTTTTCAATTATTGGAAATGCTTCTGGATCTGCTTCAGTATTATACTCAGTTTTAACTGCACTTATTTTTTCTTCTTTTTATTATTTTATTAAAAAAATAATGACAATAAGAGAGATTATTGATTATTCAATAAAGGGGATGTCTGGAATGATTTCACTCGCGCTCTTAATTATGCTTGCATTTGCGATTGGAAATCTTTGTAATGAGTTAGGAACAGGACTTTATGTTTCCAATGCTCTAAAAGATGTGCTTTCTCCAAAACTAGTTCCTGTGCTTTTATTTATTACGAGCTGCTTTATTTCTTTTTCTACAGGAACATCATGGGGAACTTTTGCAATAATGATTGCTATTGCGATTCCTATATCTAACGAAATGGGCATCAATTCTTCAGTTGCTATAGCTGCTGCTCTAGGTGGTGGACTTTTTGGAGATCATTGTTCTCCAATCTCTGACACCTCTGTGATATCATCTATGGCTTCTTCCAGTGATCATATGGATCATGTAAAAACTCAACTGCCTTATGCCCTTATCTCTGGAACAATAACAGCGTTATTATATTTAATAATAGGATTTGCCTATTAAAATATTTATTTTAAATTTAATTAGCCTGATAAATAAAAAAATCCAAACAAGACTTATATTTAGGTTATGAATACTCATATGTTTATTAGATTCGTCATTTTTCTTATATTTGAAAGGTTAACAATAAAAAAATTAAAATGAAAAAATTACTATTATTATTTACATTATGTATACTCACATCTTGTAATAACACTGCTGTAAAAAAAATAACTGACTCTTTAAGTAATTCAAATCCAGATTATGCAAAGAATTTAGCTACTGCTCAAAAACTCTTTATATTACATGAAGAAGAAAACTTAGAGGAGCAATTAGCTCTAGTTAGTAAAGACATGGAGTCAAATACATCAATGTATGGTTCCGAAACTGCAAGCTATGATCAATATGTAGCTATGTTGAAAGGTTACCATGCAGCATTTGATAATATAAAATATACTGCTAATAACTGGCTTCCAGGTACAAGCCCTGAAGGAAAATTAGACGGAAGTGTTAGAACTTACGGAACTTGGACAGGTGTGAATGTAGCAACTGGAAAAGAACTAAATCTTAAAGGCTATTGGTACATGAATTTCGATGAAGAAGGTAAAATTATAGCTCAAGGTGATTTCTTCGATTTTGGAGGAATGATTGATGCAGTTTACCCAAAAAGTTTAGTTATTGTACAAATAGAAGTTCAAAAAGAAAAAAAACAAGAAGTTTTAGACATCTTAAATAGTGAGGGTGGACTGCCTACAACTAGAGCATATGATGGATGTATTTCACTTGAAATGGTATTTAATGAAGATAGTAATACTTTTCACATTATTGGAAATTGGGAAAGCTTTGAAAAGTATCAAGCCTATTTAAATTGGAGACAAACAAAAGATACTGTAATAGGTAAAATGGTGCCTTATTTAGAAGGTGGAGAAAAAGGATTAAAAATATCTCAACCAAATACTGGTTACCAGTCTTATTAAAAACTTAATTTTTAAATAAACTATAATAAAAAAGGGTTAACATTGGTTAACCCTTTTTTAATTAGTTAAAAAGGCTTTATTTACTATATACTGCCTTTTTTAATCCTTTTGATATATCAAAAGTAAATTCTCTAGATCTAGACATAAAAAGTCCATATATTTTATTTTGAGGGTCAATCCAAAAATGGGTATTGTGATATCCTGACCAACCAAAAACACCTTCAGGAGATCCTGTTCCATCTA
>Ga0310120_10000486_pt1 | contig 31431 bp, 15 predicted proteins | sample CB27_AW_983_MG_FD_203506 | JGI IMG/M metagenome (GOLD analysis project Ga0310120, IMG submission 203506) | Marine microbial communities from Western Arctic Ocean, Canada - CB27_AW_983 | ecosystem: Environmental > Aquatic > Marine > Oceanic | place: Canada: Western Arctic Ocean | collected...
GTCGGGGCCGCCGGGTTGCCCGTGACGCTGCCGCAGTTGATGGCCAAGCAGGCCGCCACGCCCGGCAAGATCCAGAAGTCGGTCATCGTCGTCTACATGTCCGGAGGCCAGTCGCACCAGGACACCTTCGACCTGAAGATGCAGGCGCCCAAGGAGATCCGGGGCGAGTTCAAGCCGATCCCGACCAACGTGCCCGGCACGCAGATCTGCGAACTGTTGCCGAAAATGGCGCAGGTCATGGACAAGTGCACGGTGATCCGCAGCGTCGTCGGCCAACGCGACGAACACACCAGCTGGCAGAACCTGACCGGCTACCCGATGGGTCAGGCCAAGCGGGAAGGCCGCCCGAACTTCGGCTCGGTCGTGTCACGACTCAAAGGGCAGACCAATCCTGTCTCGCCGGCCTTCATCGACCTGTTCCCCACGATGAAACACCGCCCCTACAACAGCGGCGACGCCGGATACCTGGGGCCCGGCTTCAACCAGATCCGTGCCGACGGCGAAGACCTCGCCAGCATGAAGCTTCGCTACATCGACCGGTCCCGCTTCGGCAGCCGACAGGCCCTGCTCCGCCAGTTCGATCGGCTGCGCCGCACCGTCGATACCCGCGTGACCAAGAGCGTCAACGAGGTCGACGAGAATTACGCGAAGGCCTTCGACGTGCTCACCTCCTCCCAGCTGGTCGACGCCCTCGACGTGACCAAGGAGGATGCAGCCGTCCGCGAGCGGTACGGCAAGGGCTCGGCCAAGCACCTCGGTGACGGGGCTCCGATGTGGAACGACCAGTTGCTGATCGCCCGACGGCTGGTCGAAGCCGGCGTGCGGGTCGTCACCGTCGCCTACGGCTTCTGGGACACCCACGGCAACAACTTCGGCCACATGAAGAGCCACCTCCCGCTGTGGGACACCGGCATCTCGGCGCTGATCGAGGACATCCACAAACGGGGCCTCGACAAGGACGTGACCGTCTGCGTCTGGGACGAGTTCGGCCGCACGCCGAAGATCAACAAGAACGCCGGACGTGACCACTGGGCGCCGGTCAACTACGCCCTGCTCTCCGGTGGCGGCATGAACATGGGCCAGATGATCGGCACCACCGAGAAGACCGGGGGGTATGCCGCGACCCGGCCGGTGCACTACCGTGACATTCTCTCGACGCTCTACCACAACCTCGGCATCGATTCACACGACCTGGTCCACGACCAGGGCGAGCGGCCGATGCCGATCCTGCCAAGCCACGCCGCACCGGTTCGTGAACTGGTCGGCTGATCACCGCCGATGGGGGTCGGCTGCGTCAAGCAAATCCGGGGGTGAGTGAACGATGACGGCACGTTATGTGGTTGCGTTGGTGTGGGCCCTGTCGACCGCGGCTCCGCTGGTCGCCGCTGACTGGCCGACTCATCTCCACGACAACCGCCGCAGCGGCGCCAGCCCCGAGAAACTCGACACGCGGCGGCTGGTCCCGGCCTGGGACTGGCGAAGCCCCGAACCCCCGCTGCCGGCCTGGTCGGGCCCGGCTCGTTGGGACGCCTACGCGGGTCACCGCAACCTGCCGTCGATGCGGAACTACGACCCGGTCTTCCACGTCACCGCCGCAGCCGGACGCGTCTACTTCGGTTCCTCGACCGACGACACCGTCCGCTGTCTCGACCTGAAAAGCGGCCGGCTGCTGTGGAGTTTCACCACCGACGGTCCCGTCCGGTTGGCCCCGACCATCGCCGACGGCCGGGTCTACTTCGGGTCCGACGACGGACACGCCTACTGCCTTGAGGCCGCCACCGGACGACTGGCCTGGAAGTTCTCGCCGGTCACCGTCAACAAGCGGGCCGGTGAACTGCTGCTCAATAACGGCCGACTGATCCCCCAGGCCCCCTGCCGCACAGGGGTGATGGTCGACGGCGGCACTGCCTACTTCGGCTGTGCTCTGCTGCCCTGGAACAAGGCTTGGCTGTGCGGGGTCGACGCCAGAACTGGTCGTACAGGTGGCCCCGGTCGCTTCGTCCACGAGCTGGCCGGCCACACGCTCGAAGCCCCCCCGGCCGCCTCGTCCAAACTGCTGATCTTCCCCCAGGGCCGGGTCGCTCCGCAGGTCTTTCGCCGCACCGACGGCAAGGACCTGGGTCCGCTGAAGAAGAGCGGTGGGGGTTCGGTGGTGGTCGTGGCGCTGGATTCTCGGATCTTCCACGGCCCCGCCGCCGACACCCGCAAGGGCGCCTTCAAGAGCACCAGTACCGGAGCCGCCACCTCGGCCGGAACCGGCAAGACGCTCGAAATGGTTGCCGGCTACGGCCGAGGCAACGCGCTGGTCGTCGCCGGCCGCCGCTCGTTTATGCTCACCGACAGCGAACTGGTCGCTTCGGACCTCCCCACCCGCAAATCGCTCTGGACCGCCCCCTGCAACCTCAACCTGTCACTGATCGCCGCCGGCGACGTGCTGTTCGCCGGTGGTGTCGATCGCGTCGGAGCCTTTTCGGCAACCGACGGCAAGCCACTGTGGTCGGCGCCGGTCGACGGTCGCGTCTTCGGACTGGCGGTCGCCGACGGCACGCTGCTGGCCAGCACCGACACCGGGGTCGTGATCGCCTTCGCCCCCGGCGACCCGGCGAGTGCCGGGAAACCGACAACGAAACCGGCCGCCGGCGAACTGCCCCCCCCGCCCCCGCTGGCGAAGATCGCCACTGTCCGCGACCCCGCGCTGGTCGGCCGCTGGGTCTTCCAGCGACCGCATGTCAACGGCCGCCGGGTCAACAATCTCGCCACCCGCTCGACCGCCACGCTCAAGGGCCGCTTCCGCATCGTCCAGGACGGCGTCCACGAGACCCTCGAACTCGACGGGGGCGGCCGGGTGATGATCGCCGAAGACCACAAGACCGCCGGGGTGCCGACCGAGGCGTTGACCGCCACCGCCTGGGTGCGGGTCGATCAGGCCCAGGCCTGGGGTGGAATGGTCGGAGCCATCCAGGACAACGGGGCCTACGAGCGGGGCTGGATCCTCGGCTTCAACGATCGCCGCTTCAGCCTGGCCGTCGCCGGAACCGGTGGTCCCGACCGCCTGACCTATCTCAAGGCTCCCGCCGATTACCAGCCGCGGCAGTGGTACCACGTCGCCGGCACCTACGACGGCACAACCATGACCCTGTTCCTCAACGGCAAGCCGGTGGCCCGTTCGACCGAACAGAAAGGTCCGATCAACTATCCGCCTCAGGCATTCTTTGAAATCGGGGCCTACCACGACAAGGACGAGAACTTCCCGTTGAAAGGCAGGCTGCACGAGGTCCGCGTCTACCGCAGAGTGCTCACCGAGACAGAAGTTGCCGCCGAGTACCAGGTGCTGGCCGACCGGTTTCCGTCGGTGGTCCCATCCACCGAGGCCTGGAAACCGCTGGCCGGACCGTGGTTCGAATTCACCCGTCCCGGCGAGGCGATCGCCAGGTGGACCACTCGCAAGGCCGTCGTCAGTCGGATCGAAATCCAGTCGGGCAGCGTGACCCGGACCGTCACCGGGCCCCGCCCGGTCACCTCCCACGAACTCAAGCTCACCGGTCTCGCTCACCGGCGAATCCACTCGGTCACCCTGGTCGACGGAGACGGCAAGACCGCGCGGCGATCGGCCGACCACGAACTCGACTCGTTCTTCAACTACGCCCCCACCCCCTGGGCCGTGACCGACGGTCCCACCGGCCAAGTCGCCCGGGGCATCCTGTCGCGTTCCGGGATCGATCGCGGGCTGTGCCTGGTCGTCGGGCTGACCGACGGACGACTGGCCGAGTCGCTCGTTGCGGCCAGCCGCCTGAGAGTGATCGCTGTCGATCCGGACCGGAAGAAGGTCGAAACGATCCGGGCGCGACTGATCAAGAGCGGCCGTTACGGACGCCGGTTGACCATCCGCCACCTCGCCTCACTCGATCACCTCAACCTGCCCGGACAGTGGGCCAACCTCGTCGTCTCCGAGTCGTTGGTCAGCACCGGTCGCCCGCCGACCTCCGCCGCGGAGATCACCACCCAGTTGAGACCCGACGGTGGGGTGGCCTGCCTGGGCCAGCCGGGCGGAGCCGGATCGACGTTGACCCGCGATCGACTGGTCGAGTGGCTCGGAGACCAGGCCAGGTCAGCCCGGCTGGAAGACAACGACGACTCGAAGACGTCCGGACGGTGGGCGACCTGGACGCGCGGCCCGCTGGCCGGATCCGGTGACTGGTCTCACCTCTACGGCCGGGCCGACAACACGGCGTACGCCGGTGAACAACTGGCCGGCGTCTCGAAGTCCAGCGACCTGGCCGTCCAGTGGGTCGGTCGCCCCGGCCCCCGTTATCAGCCCGACCGCAATGGCCGCAAACCCTCGCCCCTCTCGACGGCCGGACGGCTGTTTCTGCAGGGGCTGCACCGACTGGTCGCCGTCGACGCCTTCAACGGCTCGATCCTGTGGTCGCTGGAGATCCCCGACCTGGAACGCTTCAACATGCCGCGGGACTGCGGCAACTGGTGTGCCGACCGCGACTTCATCTACGCGGCCATCCGCGATCGGTTGTGGCAGATCGACGCCCGCACCGGCCGGGTCGTCAAACAGTGGTCGGTGCCCGAGCCCGAGGGTCGCACCGGTCCGTGGGACTGGGGGTACATCGCCCGCACCGAGAACAGGATCATCGGCACCGCCGTCCGCCGGGCGACCTCGTGGACCAATTTCTGGGGTGGAGCCGGGGCCGGATGGTACGACGCCCGCAGCGGCGAAGTGACTCACAAGGTCTGCAGCGACGGCCTGTTTTCGATCGACCTCAAGACCGGCAAGGTGACCTGGCACTACAGCAACGGCGTCGTGCTGAACACGACGCTCAGCATCACCGGGGACCGGATCTACTTCGTCGAGTGCCGACACGAAACGGTCATCGGTGCCCCCGAACGACGGATCGGCCGCCCCGAGTTGTGGAAGAAGATGTTCCTGGTCGCCATGGACGCCAACAGCGGCTCGATGCTGTGGGAACGGCCACTGAAGTTGCCTCCCGGCAAGGTGGTCTTCTCGATGGCAAACGCCGGAGAAAAACTGATCATCGCCGGGTCGGCCGACGGCAAGTACAACGTCCACAGCTTCCAGGCCGCCAACGGCGAACCAGGCTGGACCCGCAGCTTCGGCTGGCCGGGTGGCAAGGGCGACCACGGCAAGGCCATGTCGCGACCGGCCATCGTCGGCGACAAGGTCTATCTCAGGCCACACGTCCTCTCGCTGAAGGACGGCAGCAACGCCGGACCACAGATGCCAGGTGGTGGTTGCGGCACCTACGCCTGCTCGGCCGGGGCCCTGTTCTTCCGGGCCGGGACCGTCACCGTCTGGAATCAACAGGACGGCAAGACCAGTACCTGGAAGCGGCTGCGGCCGGATTGCTGGCTCAGCACCATCCCCGCCTCCGGCATGCTGCTCTCCCCCGAGGGCGGCGGTGGCTGCAGTTGCGGTACCTGGATGGAGACCTCCGTCGGCTTCATCCCCCGTAAACTCAAGCGGATCCGCTGAAACGACCACCTCCCAAGGCCCACCGCGACAACACACCAATTTCCACCCCGTGCCCGGGGTGCTACAGTTAAACCTTCGCAACCCCTTCCCCCGGACACTTGCCCCGAACGCGGGGTCTCCCACCACCATGCCGCACCGCCGCCTCGTTGGCCTGTTGGCCTGCCTGCTGGTCACGTCGACGCTCACCGCGGCCGACAAGAAACTCTCGCCGGCACAGATCCAGTTCTTCGAGAACAAGATCCGCCCGGTGCTGGTCAAACAGTGCTACAGCTGCCACTCGGCGAAGGCGAAGATCCTGCGGGGCGGGTTGCGATTGGACAATCGCCAGGCGGTGGCCCGGGGTGGGGAAACGGGGCCGGCGGTATTGCCGGGCAAGCCGGCCGAGAGCCTGTTGCTGCAGGCGTTGAAGTACGACGACCTCGAAATGCCACCCAGCGGCAAGCTGCCCAAGTCGGTGATCGCCGACTTCGAGACCTGGATCCGCCAAGGTGCCCCGGACCCGCGTAACGAGGTGATCAAGACTCGTCCGAAGAAGCAGATCAACTACCCCGAGGCGTTAAAGTTCTGGTCGTTCACGCCGCCGAAGAAATCCGCTCCCCCGAAACTCGCCGACGACTCGGGCGTCCAGAACGACGTCGATCGATTCGTGCTGGCACGCCTGAAGACCGCCGGGCTGAAGGCCGCCGGGGCCGCCGACCGGCCGACGCTGATCCGCCGAGTCACCTTCGGGCTGACCGGACTGCCGCCGACTCCCGTGGAGGTCGAGTCGTTTGTCGGCGACGACCAACCGGGCGCCTTCGCCCGCGTCATCGACCGGTTGCTCCAAAGCCGGCACTACGGCGAACGCTGGGCCCGCCACTGGCTCGACGTGGCCCGCTACGCCGAAGACCAGGCCCACACCTTCAAGGCCCGCCGGTATCCCCATGGACACCGTTACCGCGACTGGGTCGTCCGGTCGCTCAACGCCGACATGCCCTACGACGAGTTCATCCGCAACCAGGTCGCTGCCGACCTGATCGGAGATGCCGCCGACCGGCACGATCGGCTGGCCGCCCTGGGCTTCTTTGCGATGGGGCCGGTCTACTACCAGGACAACGGCGAAAAGGCCAAGGCCCTGGCCGACGAATGGGATGACCGGGTCGACACGCTCACCCGGGGGCTGCTGGGCGTAACGGTCTCCTGTGCCCGGTGTCACGATCACAAGTACGACCCGTTTACGGTCGAAGACTACTACGGCCTCGCCGGGATCTTCTCGAGTTCCCAGTACCGCGAACGCCCGATCGTCTCCCAGGAAATCGTCTCGACCAAGCAAAAAGCCGACCAGGCGGTCAAGGACCAGCAACTGGTCATCGACCGCTATCTCGACGACCAGGCCCGCCGGCTGCGGCCCGGCCTGGTCGACCTCATCCCCGACTACGTCGTCGGCGGCTGGGTGCTGCACAACCGCCGCATCACCAACGGCAAGGCCAAGAAGCTGGCCGAGAAGGTCGCCAAGGAACTGAAACTCAGCCAGGAACTGGTCAAGCGTTGGGAGAAGTACCTCTTCAACCGCAAGCGGGGCGCCAAGCGACCCCACCTGGCCGGATGGTTCGAGTTGATCGAGGGCCAGGACCCCAAGAAGGACCTCTCGGGCGAAAAGGCCCAACGCCAGGCGGTCAGGACAGCCGGCGAGCGAATCGCCGAGGCGGTCAAGTCCAGGCTGCCGCGTCACGAGGAGTTGTTCGAACGATTCGGCGCCGACGTGGCATTCGTCAAGGCCAACGACAGGGCCCGGGTCAAGCCGGGCCACGTTCCGCTGGGCAACCTCTTCGACGACAAGGCCGGCACCGCGCTGGAATCGGCCATCGGTTCGGACCGCTTCAAGTCGGTCGCCTCGGCCGACAGCCTCGGGGTCGACCGCATCAGCGCCGGCTGGGGCAACGTCGCCCAGATCGCACCCGGCGTCCGCTTCCACTTCATCCACATCGGCAGTTCGAGCAACAAGCACGGCCAGATCGTCAACGACGGCTGGAACACCGATGGCGGCATCCGCACCATCGGCAAGCGGTCCGGCTCGAACCTGCGCCGGACCGAGCAGGGCATCGGCATGCACGCCAACGCCCTGATCACCTTCGATCTCGACGAAATCCGCAAAGCGGGACTGTTGCCGGCCGATCAGGCTTTCCTGTTCCGGGTCGACCGCGCCGGGCTCAATGACGACTCGTTCGGCGTCGGCGTCGCCAGCGTCCACACCGCCGTGGTGCTCTCCAAGCCGCACAGCAAGTCCGAAGTCTACGATGCGATCATCGCCGGATACGTCAACGGCCGGAAGCAGAAGGTCGAGGAGAACGACAAGCAGTACTACTTTGCCGGAAAGCTGCCCCCGCCGCTCAAGGGCGACGGCAAGTACGCCTCGTTCAATGTTCCGGTTCCTCCCGAGGCCAAGTTCCTCACGCTGGTAACCACCGGAGCCGATCATCCCGACGACAACCCGATCAACAGCGACCACAGCGTTTTCTCGGGGGCCCGGCTGGAGATGACCCCGGTGCCCGAGTCGATCCTGGCCAAGGCCCGCAAAGCCAGCGGCAAGTCGTCCGGCGACAAGGCCACCGAAAAACAGGACCGCGCCGACGCCGTGCTGCTCTCCGAACACCTCTTCGACCAAGGCCTGCTGGCACTGCCGGCCGGTGAGGCCGCAAGGATGTTGCCCAAGCAGGCTGCCGCGGGACTCAAGCAGCGACAGGACCGGTTCGCGGCACTCAAGAAGACAGCCGCCGGGATCCAGATCCCCGTCGCGCACACGCTGGCCGATTCCGGCGGCAAGGACCTGCAGATCTACCGCGCCGGCGACCCCACCAGCCTGGGCGCAGTCGCTCCACGGTCGTTCCCGGCCATCCTGACCGCCGGCAAGCGAACGGCCTTCCAGTCCAAGGGCAGCGGCCGCCTGGAACTGGCTCGTTCGCTGACCGCCCCGGGCAACCCGCTGACCGCCCGCGTGATCGTCAACCGCACCTGGGCCGGACACTTCGGCTTCGGCCTGGTCCGCACCCCCTCGAACTTCGGTTCGCTCGGCGAACGGCCAACTCACCCTGCGTTGCTCGACTGGCTTGCCGTCGGACTGGTCGAGAACAAGTGGTCATTGAAGTGGCTGCACCGCACCATCCTGCTCTCGGCCACCTACGGACGCAGCTCCGACTTCAACGAGAAGAACTTCTCCGTCGACGGTGACAACCGCCTGTTGTGGCGAATGAACCGGCGGCGGCTCGAGGTCGAACCCTGGCGGGACGCGATGCTGGCCGTCTCGGGCAACCTCGACCTGACCTTCGGCGGTCCCTCCAAGAACCTCGATGACGTCAACAACCGACGACGCACGCTCTACGGCTTCGTCTCCCGCCACAAGCTCAACGAACTGCTGCGGCTCTTCGACTTCCCCGATCCCAACATCACCAGCGACCGCCGCACCTCGACCACCGTCCCGCTGCAACAGCTGTTCGTGCTCAACAGCGGGTTCATGAACAAGCAGGCCCAGGCGCTGGTCAAACGGCTCGAGAAGGACGTCCCCGCCGATGGGTCAGAGCGAATCCGCCGGGCCTACCAGTTGTTGTTCGCCCGCGGCCCGAGTGACTCGGAAGTGACGATCGGTGAAGAGTTTCTCAAGGAGGTCGGTGCCTCGTCCGAGAAAAACGATAAGCTCTCGCCGTGGTTGCAGTACGCCCTGGCACTGCTCGGCAGCAACGAATTCACGTATATTGACTGACAGATCCCGGCCCGCGGTCCGCCTGGTCCGTGACGGGAAAAGGACGCGATCCGATGACGCATGACGCCCCGCTGCTTCCGGTCAGCCGCCGCCAGATGCTGGCCCAGTCGGGTGCCGGTTTCGGCATGCTCGGACTTGCCGGAGTTCTCGACCAGCAATCGGTCCGCGCGGCAGCCACAGCCCCCGTGGCTCCGGCCATCTCGATCGCCTCGTCCAACCCCCTGGCCGCCAAGGCCCCGCACCACACGCCCAGGGCCAAGCGGATCATCTTCCTGTTCATGAACGGTGGCCCCTCGCACGTCGACACCTTCGACCCCAAGCCCGAGCTGGTCAAGCAGGCCGGCAAGAAGGGACCCGGCGGCAAGTGGATGCCGACCCCCTTCAAGTTCGCCAACCAGGGCCAGAGCGGCATCCCGGTCAGCGACCTCTTCCCCCACGTGTCCACCTGCATCGACGACATCTGCGTCATCCGCTCGATGTTCACCTCGACCCCCAACCACGAACCCGGCCTGTTCATGATGAACAGTGGCGTGCAGCAGCCGATCCGTCCGGCGATGGGATCGTGGCTGAACTACGGACTGGGGACCGAGAACCAGAACCTGCCGGGGTTCGTCGTGCTCTGTCCCGGAAAGCCGGTCGTCGGGCCCGCGCTGTGGTCCAACAGTTTCCTGCCCGGCATCTACCAGGGCACCCACATCAACAACTCGAAGATCGACCCCAAGAAGGTCATCGGCAACCTCAGCAACCAGAACCTCGGCCGCAACTCGCAGCGGCGACTGTTGAACCTGATGCAGAAGCTCAACCGCGAGCACCTCAAGCAGCGCAACAGCGACAGCCAGCTCGACGCCCGGATCTCCTCCCTGGAGATGGCCTACCGGATGCAGTTCGAGGCCCAGGAGGCGTTCGACATCGGTCGAGAGACCAAGACCACCCGCTCGGCCTACGGCTCGGGCCAGTTTGCCGACGGCTGCCTGATCGCCCGCCGCCTGGTCGAACGAGGCGTGCGGATGGTCCAGCTGTACTACGGCAGCGGCCAACCCTGGGACGCTCACGGCAACATCATGGACCACAAGCGCGACGCCGGAAAAAGCGACCAGCCGATCGCCGCGCTGCTCAAGGATCTCAAGTCCCGCGGCCTGCTCGAAGAGACCCTGGTGATCTGGGGCGGCGAGTTCGGCCGCACGCCGACGGCCCAGGGCGCCCGCGGACGCAACCACCACGCCACCGGATTCTCGATCTGGCTGGCCGGCGGCGGCGTCAGGGGCGGCATGATCCACGGACAGACCGACGAGTTGGGCATGCACGCCGTCGAGAACCGAATGAGCGTTCACGACCTGCACGCGACGATCCTGCACCTGGCCGGGATCGACCACGAGCGACTGACGTACCGCTACTCGGGCCGCGACTTTCGCCTGACCGACGTTCATGGCGAGATCGCCCACCAGATCATCGCCTGAGCCCCAAGGCCGAGTCAGCTTGATGACCGACACCTCGGCCCCCTGTCAGACGCTGGGCACCGAACCCAGCTTCGGGTTCGGTGACCGCATCGGGCTGGCGACCCCCGGACACGTGCTGGCCATGCAACGCTCGGGCCGGGGCATCCTGCCGATCTTTCCCCAGCAGTCGATCCGCGAGATGGCTCGCACCGACCGCTCACCCGCAGACGTGATCGGCGACGCTCTGGACGGCATGCGGGAGGCCGGCTGGAACGGCCCCTGCGGCGGTGACGCCGACCACCTCAAGACGATCGCCGACGCCGACATCACCACCGCCGCCGGCTACACCTTCTTCACCATCGACCCCTCCGACCACGTCGACGAGAAGGCCGATGCCTACGACGAGGGAACCCTGCGGGAACGGTTCGCCGCGGTCGAAGCGGAACTGGCCTGGCTGGGAGATTACCGCGGACGACAACTGACCCTGGAAACCGGGACCGAGATCGAGTGCACCGAGGAGGCCTGCCTGCGGGCCGGGGTCAAGTACGGTCGCGCCGTCAACCACGCGATCGAGTTGGCCTGTCACATCGCCGCGGTGCAGGGGCTGGCCGGACGGGATTACGAGATCGAACTCTCGGTCGACGAAACCGACCAGCCAACAACCCTGGCCGAACACTACATCATCGCCGACCGCTGTCTGACCGACGGGATCCGGCTGATCAGTCTCGCTCCTCGCTTCGTCGGCGATTTCGAGAAGGGCGTGGACTTCAAGGGAAACCTCGAGCAACTCGACCGCTCGCTTGCCGACCACGCCGCTCTGGCCCGACAGCTCGGCCCCTACAAGCTCAGCCTCCACTCCGGTTCGGACAAGCTGGCGATGTACGCGATGCTGGCCCGGACCACCCGCGGCTGCTACCACGTCAAGACCGCCGGCACCAGTTACCTGGAAGCACTCCGAGTCGCCGCCCGCCACGACGTGTCGCTGTTCCGCCAGATCATCGAGTTCTCCCGCGGCCGATTCGAAACCGACCGCGCCACCTACCATCTCTCGGCCACTCTCGACTCGGCCCCGCCGGCCGAGGAGATTTCCGACCCCGTCGAGCTCGAACGGCAGTACCTGGGCCTCTGGTCCGAGGTGCCCGTCGGGGAAGGGTTCACGGGACTGGGCCGGCAGATCCTACACTGCACCTTCGGATCGGTACTGACCGACCCCGAACTGGGCCCCCTGCTCCGCAGCCTGCTCGAGGCGCACCAGGAGACCTACACCGAGGTGCTGGCCGACCATTTCGAACGGCATCTCGATGCTCTGCAGGCGGGGCTGGCTACTGCCGACTGACATTCCTCTTTCAGCGGACCCAACGCACGATGAACACCACGTCACTTTGTCGAGGACTCGGACTGACCCTGCTGTGGGTCTCGACCGCCACAGCCCAGGACCAGGTCATCAAGCTGACCGGCAAGCCGTACATCGACATGGACTACGGCGCGTTCCTGACGGCCTCGATCGAAGTCTCCGCCGGCAACATCGCCCAGAAGGGCATCGCCGTCCGGCTGGATGACGGACCTGGGGGAGTCTCACAGGGGAACGCCTTCGTGCTGTTCGACACCGACACGATGCGCGTCGCCGGGTTCTGGACCGGCCGCGGGCTGATCAACTGGCAGTGCATCGCGATGGACGGACGCCACGCGATCCACCCGCGACTGGTCGGGAAGCTCGCGTTCTCCAACGGCAATGCCGCCGGCTGGGCCTCGGCACGGGGGCAGAACAGCGAAGGCGTGTGGAACAACTGGAAGGACACGAGGATCCGCGGTGTCGACGGCGTGGCCTACGGCCCGCTGCCCAGGCGGTGGGCGCACTGGAAGGGCCTGCACCGCCAGGGATCGCGGGTGGTGCTCGAGTACACCGTCGGCAGGACCACCGTCCGCGAACAGCCCCGGCTGGTCACCGTCGACGACCGTCCGGTGCTCGAACGCCTGCTCGAGATCGGGCCCTCGACCACGCCTCAGGCAATCCAGTTGGCTGCCGCCCCAGGCGGAGTCGTCACGGTCGTCGACGACCAGGGAAAAAACCGGAAACAACTCGACACGCCGCTCGCAAAGTCGATCGCCGTGCTGGCCACCGGTGGCGGCCCGGTCCCCGGACAGATCGGACTCGCCCGGGACTTCACCGTCTCGGCCTGGATCAAGACCACCGCCGGCATCGGCACGATCTTCAGCCGGGCGGCTGTCAGAGGCCAGTGGGTGCCCAAGGGCAAGACGTTTTTCGTCCGCGGCGGCAAGCTCGGATTCGACGTGGGATGGCTGGGAGTCGTCACCGGTTCGCGTCCGGTCAACGACGGCAAGTGGCACCACGTCGCCGTCACTTACTCGCACAACAGCGGCCAGACCCGCCTCTTCCTCGACGGCCGTCCCGACGGAGCCAAGGGACTGAAATCCGCCGACGGGCGGGACCACATCGTCCGACTCGGCTACACCGCCTCCAACTTCATGCCGCCGCTCAACGGAGCCCTGGACGACGTCCAGTTCTTCCGCCGCACGCTGACGGTCGGTGACATCGCGCGGCTGGCCAAGGACCAGGACATTGCCGAGGGCCGGGCGGCACGCTGGACCTTTGACAGCGACAAGCCAACCAAGGGGCAGGTCCCCTCACGGATCACCAATCTCGACGGTGGGGGCTACCTGGGAGCCAACCACGGGGGACGACTGGTGCCCGGACACAGGGGCCTGGCCCTGTCGTTCAACGGCAAGGCACAGGTCCGCATCGGACCACGCGGCCGAGCCAAGCCCGCCAAGATCAACTGGCTCGAGCAGACCGTCGTGGCCACTGTCGTCAGAGGAGCGGCCACACCGGGAGTGGCCGGAGCCCGATGGGACACCACCGGCGCGGCACTCCGGTTGGTGTTGCCCCCGGCCAAGACGACTCGCCGACTCTCGATTCTCACCTGGCAGGGCCCCGGCCCGACCGTTGCCGCCACTGCCAGGCAGCTGCGGAAGACGCCCGCAAGCGGCTTCTGGGGTGACCTGGTCCGTGGAGCAACCACCCAGTGGAAGGAGACGATCCAGACCTCGATGCGGCGAGGCGACTCGAAGGGTCCGCTGGCGACCGATGAAATGACGCTGCCGTCGCAGAATCCATGGCGGTGCTGGATGCGACTGGGGGGCTTCGACTACTTCTCCGATGCCAGCCGGGCGGCCGTCTGCACCTGGCAGGGAGATGTCTGGACCGTCTCCGGCCTCGGTCCGTCGCTCGATGGCGACGACAAGGCGAACGCCGGCAAACTGACCTGGAGACGCATCGCCGCCGGACTGTTCCAGCCACTGGGACTGAGGATCGTCGACGACGAGATCTATGTCCTCGGCCGTGACCAGATCACTCACCTGGTCGACCGCAACGACGACGGCGAAACCGACTTCTACGAGAACTTCAACAACGACGCCCAGGTCACCGAACACTTTCACGAGTTCGCGATGGACCTGCAGACCGATGCCAAGGGCAACTTCTACTACATGAAGGGCGCCCGGCACGCCCTGCCGGCGGTGGTCCCGCAACACGGCTCGGTGATCCGTGTCTCGGCCGACGGATCAACCAGCCAGGTGATTGCCAACGGGTTTCGGGCTCCCAACGGGCTGGCCCTGAACGCCGACGGCAGCTTCCTGTCGACGGACCAGGAGGGACACTGGACGCCAATGAACCGGATCAACTGGATCCGCAAGGGCGGCTTCTACGGCAACATGATGTCGTACGTCCCCGACAAGAAGGACACCAGCTACGACCCGCCGTTGTGCTGGATCCACAAGCAGACCGACCGCAGCCCCAGTGCCCCCGTCTGGGTGACCAGCGATCGCTGGGCATTGCCCAGGGGCTCGCTGCTGAGCCTCTCCTATGGCACCGGCCGCATCTGGCGAGTGGTCCACGAACAGGTGGGCAACATCCACCAGGGCGGCATCACGCGACTGCCTCTGCCCGAACTTCCCACCGGCATCCACCGCGGACGCTTCCACCCCGACGACGGGCAGTTGTACATCTGCGGCCTGTTCGGCTGGTCGAGCAACAAGACCCGGCCGGGTGGCCTGTTCCGCATCCGGGCCACCGAGCAACCGCTCGACCTGCCCGAGGGCCTGTCAGCCGTTCCGGCAGGACTGGTGATCCGGTTCCCGCGGCCACTCGACAGGAAACTGGCCGTCGACGCCGGGCGTTACAACATCCAGAGATGGAACTACCGACGAGCCGCCTCGTACGGTTCGCGGGACTACAAGGTCAGCGACGGCTCACAGGGTCGCGATCGGGTCGAGGTGACCGGTGTGCAGTTGTCCAAGGACGGTCGCGCCGTGCTGCTGGGTTTTGCCGACATGCGTCCCTGCATGCAGATGCGGGTCAACTACAACATCGCCACGGCCAAGGGCGCCCCCATCACCGGTCAGATCGAACACACCATCAACGTCGTCAACAGCCCCACCCATCTCGCCTCGCTGGGATTCGACCCCGCCGGGGCGCCCGTCCCACGGATCCGCATCGGACCACCTCGTAAGGGGCTGGCTGCGGGGTTGGTGATGACCACCCGGTCGAAACAGCAACGCGACGCCCGCGTGTCGCGACTGGCCGCGCTGGCCGTCGAACCCGGCGATTCCGTCTCGCCCCGCCTCGCTCCCGGTCCGTTCACCGCCTCGTTGCAGGGACTGCTCGATGTCGAACTGACCGACAGCTACACGCTCACCGCCGATGGCAACGGACAACTGGGGGTGAAGGTCAACGGCGAGGTCGTGCTGGAATCCAGGCCCGGAGCGAATTCCCGCTCGGTCGCGGTTGCCCTGAACGCCGGTCTCAACCAGTTGGAGGTCGCCTACCAATCGCCTGCCCGGGGACTGGCACAATTTCGGCTGCACTGGCAGAGTCCTCGCTTCGCCCGCGAACTGATCCCCACCCGGGTTCTCTGGCACAGCCCCAAGCATGTCGAGTTGAGCAAGTGGTCGGGTGTGCGGAGAGGCCGCGAGTTGTTTGCCGCCCACCGATGTGCCAACTGTCACTCGGCCCGGAACGCCGAACTGGCACTCGAACCAACCATCTCGCTCGAACTCGCCGCCGCACGACTGAACCACAACTGGATGTCTCGCTGGATGACCAATCCGCAGGCGTTGAGAAACCACACGCGGATGCCCCGGCTGTTTGGATCCGCCAAGAGCGAACAGCAGGCGAAGCAGGACGTGTTGACGTTCCTGACGCAGTCGGACGCCAACCTGCCGACACCGTCCTCGGGTGAGGCGGAACGCGGGGGCCGGTTGTGGGAGGACCTGGGCTGCATCGGTTGTCACACGTTCTCGGCGTCCAGGCAGGCCGACGACTGGAACCGCACATCGCTGCACATGGCCGCAACGAAGTTCCGGATTGGTGGCCTGGGTCAGTTCCTGTCCAAACCGCATCGCTTCAACGCACGGTCCCGAATGCCCGACTTCCGTCTGACCGAAGCCGAAACCCGCGACCTGGTGGCCTTGATCAACCGCCGGTCCAAGGGTTTGCTGACGTCCGAGCCACAATCCCCACCGGGCAACCTCGATCACGGCCGCCGGTTGTTCGTCTCGCGTGGCTGCCGCTCGTGTCACGGCACCGGGGCCAAAGCGACCGCCGACCCGAAACCCGCCTCGCGCGTCCCGTTGGCCTTCGGCCAGGCGACGTCGGCAGGGTGCCTGGCCGAAAAACCGTCCCAGGCCGCCGGCAAACGACGTGTGCCGGAGTTCGGTTTTACGAAACAGCAACGGGACGACCTGGCGGCCTTTCTCGCCGCACCCGCCGATCTGTCTCCCGGCAAGTCACCCCTGGAGCTTGCCGGAACCGTCACCCGTTCGCTCCGCTGCACGGCCTGTCACGACCGCGACACGACGATCAGTCCGCGTCGCGAGATCATTGCCGATGAAAGTGACCGGGGTTTGCTGCCCTCGGTGCTGCCCAACCTGACATGGTCGGGTGAGAAGTTGCAGACCGGCTGGACCAGCAAGTTGCTGTCCGGTCGGCTGAAACACCCCTCGCGGCCCTGGCTGAAGGCCCGCATGCCTTCCTTCGGGAACTGGGGGGACCGGCTGGCGCGTGGCCTGGCCGCTGAACACGGCGTCTCAACTGCCGCAACGACCGGTCCCGGACCAGATTCGACCTTGGCCGAGATCGGCGACAAGCTGACCCGCAAGCAGGGTGGCTTCAACTGCATGCAGTGCCACGGGGTCGGTCAGAAACCGGCCCTGGCTCCCTTCGACAATCGGGGTGTGAACTTCTCACGAGTGAAACAGCGGCTGCGTTACGGTTTCTACCTCGACTGGATGTTCGACCCACTCCGGCTCGACCCTCACTCGAAGATGCCCCGCTTCTCGCCGGACCGGAAGACGACCGCCGTCAACAACGTCCTGGACGGCGACGCCCGCAGGCAATTTGACGCCCTGTGGCACTTCCTGCAGGCAATCGAAGACAACTAGCCCGAGATTCACCGACATGACACGCCTCTGCACACTGGTTGCCTCGACACTGGTTGTCTTCGGAGCTCTTTCGGCGACGGCCGCCGAGCGGTCCCCCAACATCGTGTTGATCATGGCCGACGATGTCGGCTGCGAGACACTGGGATGCTACGGCGGCCAGGGCTACAAGACGCCGCACATCGATCGGCTGGCCGAGACCGGCCTGAAGTTCACACACTGCTACGCCATGCCGGTCTGCCACCCGACCCGCACCTGCCTGCTCAGCGGCCGTTACCCGCGGCACCAGGGCAATCCCCGGTGGGGAACCTACCCCCGCGTCGACGAAACCCAGACACTGGCCAAGGCCCTGCAGTCAGCCGGATATCGGACCGCTATCTCCGGCAAGTGGCAACTGACCCTGCTGCTGAAAGACCCCCAGCAGCCACACCGGATGGGATTCGATGACTATTGCCTGTTCGGATGGCACGAGGGACCACGGTACCACCAGCCGATGATCCATCAGAACGGCAGGTTGAGGACCGACGTGGCCGATCGCTACGGGCCGAGTGTCTATGTCGATCACCTTGTCGACTTCATGAAGCGCAACAAGGACCGCCCCTTCTTCGCGTTCTACTCGATGGCCCTCTGCCACGACGTCACCGACGACCTCGAGCAACCGGTGCCCTACGCCAAGGACAAGGACCACTACGACACCTACGCCGAGATGATGGCCCAGATGGACATCCACGTGGGGCGGGTCACGGCAGCCGTCCGGCGATTGGGGATCGAAAAGAACACGCTGGTGTTGTTCACGACCGACAACGGCACCTCCAAGCGATCTCTGCACCAGGCGATCGACGGCAAGTTCATCCGTCGCCCGGTATCGAGCCGGTTCGGCGGCAAGCTGGTGCCCGGCGGCAAGGGCAATCTCAGCGACGACGGCACCCACGTGCCGTTGCTGGCCAGTTGGCCGGGCCGGATCCGGCCGGGCACCACGACCGACCACCTGGTCGACATGAGCGACTTTCTGCCGACCGTCCGTGAACTCTCCGGCAGAACCCAGCCTGCTCGCGACGGGGTCCGGATCGACGGGCGGAGTTTCGCCGGCGTCCTGTCCGGCCGGGGAGGCCGCGGCCGACGTTGGGCCTATGCCGAACGGGGGATCAAGCGGTTCTTCGTCCGCACGCAGAACTGGAAGCTCTACAACAACGGTAAGCTGTACCACGCTTCCCGGGACGTCAACGAGAAGTCCCCGGTCGACTTGAACAAGGCCCCGAGGTCAGCCACCGCCGACATCCGTCTGCTCCAACAGGCCATCGCTGCGATCGACGACGGCCACGCGTTCCCGAAGCGGAAAACGAAGTGACCCGTCCGCGGCGACCAACCCTTCACTTCTTGCCGAAGTGCTTCCCGGCAAAGGCGATGTACTGCTTCCAATCGTAGTCGGTCACGTCGTGCCTGCCGGTTCTCAGGTGGTAACCGATGCGACCGTGTACCGGAGCATCGGCCTTGGGCATCTTGTCGGTGCCCAGTCCCTCGGTCCCCAGCAGCCTGTAGACCGGATCGGCATGCAACGCCGAGAGAAACTCGCCTCGCGGGTCAGCCCAACGGTCTCCGGTCGCACTGGCCACGTAGACCGGGCGTGGCGCAATCAACGCCACCAGCATGTGCTGGTCGACCGGCAGCGTGTCTTCCTTGTTGTCGTACTTCTTGAAGTTGCCACAGAACCAGTGCGGGAACGAGTTGTTGATTCTCCAGACGGTCTCGCCGAACCGTCGTCGCGACAACGCGGCCCCGCCGCAGCCCGAGTTGTTCGAGATCACGATCGCGAACCGCCGGTCGCGGGCACCGGCCCACAGCGCCGTTTTGCCCAGCCGGCTGTGACCCAGCAGGATCACTCGCTTCTGGTCGATCTGCCTGTCGATCTCGAAGTAGTCGACCGCCCGTCCCAGCCCCCAGGCCCAGGCCGCGATCGTCCCCCACTGGTTGGCCGCCGGAGCCGTCTGCCCGTCCTTGTAGAACAGCGGGTGGACCCCGTTCTTGAACTCGTCGTGGTAATCCGGATCGATGTCACCGCAGTAGATCGTCGCCACACCGAATCCGGCCGCCAGGCACCGCCCCACCGACCAACGGCTGGCCGAGAGACCGCGTGACTTCTCGGTCGCTCGATTGTTGACGTATCCCTGGTCCGCATTGTCGCGATGCCATGAGCGGGCCAGGTGAATCGCCGGATCGGAGTGAATCGCGTGGTTGCCGTTGAAGTTCAGACCGACGAACACCGGAACGGCAGCCTTCGCCTTCGCCGGCAGGTAGATCAACAGGTCCATCTGCGGTCCCTTGTCGGTGCCGTCGAAAAGCACCCGAACCTGCTTGCGGATCGCCGTCCCGCCCAGGGCCTTCGACGAGGACTCGACCGTCCTGAACACCATCTGCGGAGGCCGACCAGGGGCCTTGCCGTAGACATGCTGCTGGAACAGCCGCAGGATCTCGGGGCGCCGCTTCTCCTTCCACTGCCTGGCCGTCCTGACGGGTTGGCCCGAGACCAACTTCAACGGGTCAGGCAGGTCAAATCCGGGCACCTTGGATTCGTCGTAATTCGGGACGAACCGCTGGGCCCGGGCCCGGTCGGGCAGACCGAGAAACGCGACTGCCAGCAGGATCACCGGAACGACGACGGACCACGGAAGCAACCGGCGCATGGATGATCTCCAGGAGTGGAACCAGGGAGCGGCCTCGACTATGCCGTCTCGGCGTGTCGGTTGCAAATGCGAGGCGGCCGACTGTTCGACACCTGTTCCAGCCGTTAACCTGTCGACTTCGCGCGCCGGCGATACGCCACGCGGTCAACGGACGACCCTTTCTGCACCGAAAGACGCTCGACGGACAGAGCATGGCCCACGGACTGAACTCTTCCCAGCTCAAGGCGGTCCAGGCCACCGGGGGCCCGCTGCTGATCCTGGCCGGTGCCGGCAGCGGCAAGACGCGGGTGATCACCTTCCGGATCGCCCACCTGATCCGCCAGGGCGTTTCACCCGAGAAGATTCTCGCGGTCACCTTCACCAACAAGGCAGCCCGCGAGATGACGGAGCGTGCCGAGGGACTGCTGAAACGGACGGCTCGGAAACCGGCTGCCAAGGACTCCGACAACAAGTCCCCGCAGCCGGTCATCTCGACGTTCCACTCGCTGTGCGTCCGCATTCTCCGGCAGGACATCGAATCGCTGGGCTACCGAAGTCGATTCACGATCTACGACCGCTCGGACCAGGAAGGGGCCGCTCGGAAGGCGCTCCGCGAGATTCACTGCCCGACCACCGCCCTGCGTCCGTCGGACCTGTTGTGGCGAATCGGCAACTGGAAGCGGGAGAGCCTGCGAGCCGAAGCGGCCGGTGAGACGGTCGTCGACGAAAAGGACACCCTGGCCGCACTGGCCTACAAGAAATATGAACTCGCACTCAAGGCGGCCAACGCCGTCGACTTCGATGACCTGCTGTTGTGCACCGAGGAACTCTTCCGCGATCACCCCGACGTGCTGGCCCGGCACCAGACACGGTTCGACTACGTGATGGTCGACGAGTACCAAGACACCAACGCCACACAGTACCGCATCATCTCGTCGCTGGTCGCCAGTCACGGGAACCTGTGCGTTGTCGGTGACGACGACCAGGCGATCTACGGATGGCGGGGCGCACGGATGGAGAACATCCTCGAGTTCGACCGCGAGTTCCCCGACGCGACGATCGTGCGACTGGAGGAGAACTACCGCTGTCGCCCGGAGATCCTCGAACTGGCCAACCGCCTGATCGCTCACAACACCGAACGGCGAGACAAGACACTCAAGCCCGCCCGCGGACCGGGCAAACCTCCCAGGTTTCTTGAAATCGACGACGAGGTCGACGAGGCGACCTACATCGCTCGCGAGGTGCGGGCCGCAGTCGACAGCGGCCGATTCCGTTACAAGGACGTCGCCATCCTGTTCCGCACCAACGAACAGCCCCGCCTGTTCGAACAGGAACTCAGAGCCAACAAGGTGCCCTACGTGTTGATCGGTGGCCAGTCGTTCTTCGATCGCCGCGAGGTGCGTGACCTGATCAGCTACCTCAAGGTGATCGCCAACCCCGACGACGAGCTTTCGATGCTGCGGATCATCAACCGCCCGGCCCGCGGCATCGGAGACGGAACGGTTTCGAAACTGCTTGAACGAGCCGTCAAGTCCGGCCAAAGCCTGTGGCATGTCCTGCCGCAGGCGACTGCCGATGGCGACGTGCCCCAGCGGGGAGTCGAGAACATCGAGCGGTTCCGCCAGATGATCGATCAGTACCGCAAGCCAATGAGCCAGGGGCGAATCAGCGAACAACTCGACCGCTTGATCACCGAGATCAACTACAAGGGCGAGATCGAACGTCAGTACAAGACACCCCTCGAACGGATGTCGCGATGGAGTTCGGTCGAGGAACTGGTCAACGCCACGTCGCAGTACGAACGGGGGGCAGAGCGTGCCTCGCTCGAGGGCTTCCTCGAGGACATTGCGTTGGCCAACAACGAGGACGAGTTGGACAAGGACGAGCAACTGAAGAAGAACGCGGTCGCGTTGATCACCCTGCACAGTGCCAAGGGACTCGAGTTCCCCGTCGTGTACCTGGTCGGGATGGAGGAGGGCCTGCTGCCTCATGAACGATCGATCCAGGACGGGCACCAGGCCATCTGCGAGGAACGACGACTGGCCTACGTCGGCGTCACCCGCGCCATGGATTTCCTCACGCTCTCGTGGACCAAGCACCGCACGAAGTGGGGCAAGCGACGCGGGACCAAGACGTCACGGTTCCTGACCGAAATGAACGGCGGACCGGTCGGTTTTGACGAGGAAACCGAGAGCCGACCGCGGAAACGACGAGCTGCCCGATCGAAGTGATCGCCACCCACAGTCCGGGACAACTTGACCATGAGACATGCAACGACCAGCCCCAGGGACAGCCACACGGTTTGGCTGCTGATCCTGCTGGGCAGCGTCACGATCTTCGGTCGTGCGGTGTCGGCCGACGAACCGGCGAAGAAGACATTTTCGGTCGTCGGTTACCTGCCCGAGTACCGGGTGAGTGGATTGGATGAGACCGTTTGTCGGCAACTGGACGAGTTGGTGTTCTTTTCGGTCGAACCCCGATCCGACGGCACCCTCGATACCGGCCGTCTGAAACCCGCCGTGGTCAAACAACTGGGCCACCTGAAGCGGAAATACCGGATACGGCTGCGGCTGTGTATCGGCGGCTGGGAACGGTCGGCAGCATTCGCCGCCTGCAGCACCAACGACGCCGCGCGAACTCGCTTCATCCGGCAGATGATCAGCTTCTGCCAGTCGCACGCCTTCGACGGCGTCGACCTGGACTGGGAACACCCCAAGGGGCCGGTCCAGCAGGCGGCCTACACACGCTTGATCGTGGAAACGAAAAAGGCCTTCACCCCGTTGCAACTCTCGGTGACAGCCGCGATCGCCGGTTGGCAGCAACTCTCTCCGGCCGCCGGAAAATCACTCGACCGCATCCACCTGATGTCTTACGACGCCGACGGACGACACTCGACATATCAGCAGGCACAGAAGGACATCGACCGACTCCGCCGGTCCGGGATTCCCGCCGATCGCATCTGCCTGGGCCTGCCCTTCTATGGCCGATCACTCGACAAGAAACGGACCGCGCATACGTATGCCGAGATCGTCCGCCGCTTCGCCCCGGCATCCGCGGTCGACGAAACCAATGGCATCTACTTCAACGGGCCGTCGACGATCCGTCGCAAGACGCGGCTGGCCATTTCCAGCGGGCTGGCGGGAGTCAGCATCTGGGAGATCGGACAGGATGCCCGAGGTCCACGGTCGCTGCTGCGGGTGATCAGCCAGTCGCGTCGTGGCCCCAGCGATCGCCCCTGATCAATGACTGCTGACCGTCTTCTTCATCGGGACCGGAATCCGCAAGAGAGCTTGCGACCATCGAGGCTGATCCAGGCCTTCGGTGTGCCTTCGAGCTTCAGGCCCATCCCGCCGGGCCTCCACCTCCGCTGAACCACTCGTCGCACCACGTGTCCCCAGACACGAAAATGGCATCAACGAGTCTTGACGTTCCGATTCCACACAATTCTCGACTCGATCCCAGAGGTCCTTGCCTCACGAATGCGAGCCTGGTGCCGGGTCAGGCCCGGGCAAACGTCGACTTCCTGGTCGACTTGTACTTGACGTCCAGGTGAGGCGTCTGAAGCCGCTTCTGCTTGACCATCGATTCGATCGACGCAGCCAGGATGCCGGAAACCAACAGCGTCCGTTCGACCGGGTATCCGGCCTTGCCACTGACGAACATGTCCTCGGCATGCCCCATCAACTCGGCTGAATACTGCACGTTGGGCGTGGGCGGCAGGTGGAAGAGGGTCGAGAGCGGTGCCTTGCGACCCTCGAGGTCGGCGGCAAAGGTGAAGTCACGGACCAGGCCGTTCATCAGCAGCATGGTGGCCCGGGTGCCATCCCGGTGCTGGTAGCGATACGCCACCGGCTCCTTGACCATCTCTCGGACCTGCTTCGCCGTGGGGTGCCAGTGAGTGAACGTGGAACGGGGCTGCCCAAGTGTCTGCGTGCGGGTCAGGCAGGCTTCGAACAGTTCGGGACTCCATCCCCCCGCATCGAACGATCCCTTCGACATCGCCTTCCAGAAAGCGTCGCCCCTCAGGCCCTCGACCCACTCCACGCCCGACTCGCCGTCGTCCCGACGCTCGGCCATGCACTGCATCGTCTCCAGCGCGTGAAAGTCGTAGCTGTCCACTCCGCCGAAGGCCAACCCGATCAGTTCGTTGACCTTCCTGCCGCGAGGCAGGTCCACGGCCGGCATCCGCCAGGTCACCGGCAGGCTCGAACCGGCCATGAACGGGAAGTCGAGCTCGCGCGAGATATCGACCATCTCCTTGGCCCACTCCCACTTCCACGACAGGTGCTTGTCGTTGAAGACCGGCACGCTGCGACCGTCCTCGCGGAACACGTCGGTGATCTTCTTGAACAACTCGTAACGCGGATACTTCTTCTGGCCCAGTTCGTTGCGAGGGTAGTTGCCGTGCTCGCCGATCAACAGCACGGCATCGACGGCCAGTCTCTTGCCACCTCGACGCAACGTCTCGGCGACGGTGGGAAAGATCTTGAACCCGAACTCGGCCTGTCGAGGCCGACTGAGATCGTTCTTGGGAACCTGGTCGGCATACAGCGACACGACATCAAGCCGGGGCTGGTTCCAGGAACCGTCGGTCGGATAACCGTGCAGGAACCGGTCACCCATGTGCTGCGAGTGCGAATGGTAGCGCCACTCGGTGGAGACAATCGCCATCGTCTTCCGCTTCTCCTTCTCACCAGCCTCCGATCGACCGGCGGCCAACGAGACGGCGGTGGCGGTGGCTGCGGTGGCTGCGGTGGCCTGGACGAAATCTCGGCGGGTCAACATTGGTCGCGGTCCTCGGTAGGTGTCAATTGAGCCATGTGCGGTTCCGAGCGAAGCCGTCAGCGGGACCGTGCGGCACGAACCGGAGCCAGGATCCGTGACGAGTACCTGCTGCTGTGGTGAATCGTATTGATCGCCTTGCGGGCATCGGCGGGAAACTCGATGGTCTCCGGCTTGCCGGTCTGGGGGTTCGGTTCGTAGAGCGGAGAGCCGGTGCTGGCGACGGTCACGCGAATACGGTGCCCGGCGTTGAAGATCTGGCTCATCCAGCCGACCCGGAAACGGACCGGGTGGACACGATCCGGTTTCATCAGCACCTGTTTGCGGAAGCCCTCGCGGTACCTCATCCGCCACGGGTAGTCGACCAGCAGAATCGAGCGGCCGTCGGGGTAGACATCGCTGATCCGCACCAGCACGTCGGTGTCGGCCGCCGAGGACGAGACGTAGAGCTGAACCTCGACGGCGCCGGTCCATTCGACCGGCTGCTTGAGTTTCCCGGAGGTGAACGTCAGCACGTCGTCCTGCTTCTCGAAACCACTGGCATCTCGGGCTCCGGGGAACCCCCGTCCGGGAATCGAGCGGGGGTGCCTGGGATCGCTGGTGTAACTTGTTGCCGCGCCCGTTCCATCGGTCATGTCGGGCTCATCAAGCCCCAGACCTCCACCGTGCTGCAGGAAGTACGAGGTGGTCCGGGCCGTCGGCGGGAAGTCGTCGGCTTCCCGCCAGAGGTTGCCCGGTGCGCCGGCTTCTCCGATCGCACCCATCACGTAGTACCGAACGGTGGGACGGGCGGCGGCCGCCAGCGGCGTCCCCTTCAGGTGGTGATCGAACCAGCCGACCATCGACCGGTGGACGTCGACGGAGGCGTTTTCGGGATAGACCAGTTCCCCGATCCGGTTTCCCTTGTTGCGGCGTCCGTGCAGCCAGGGCCCGATCAGCAGTTTCTGGCGTCCGGCCGAGGCGGGACCACCACGGTGCTGGCGTCCCTGAAAACTGGCGACCGACCCCTGGTTCATGAAGTCGTACCAACTGCCGATGGTGAAGCAGGGAACATTCATCCTGCCGAAGTGGCGAGTGCAGTCCACGGCCTCCCAGTACTCGTCGTACTCCGGATGCTCGAACCACTCGGCCATCAGCGCCCGGTTGTGGGCCGCTACGCGGCAGTTGCGGTCCATGCCCTTGAATCGTTCCGGCCGTGTCGTCCCGCCCAGCCGGTAGCCCTCGTGGTAGAGGCTCAGCCCGGTATCAACCATGTACTGGCAGGACAGGTGAGGCGGCCGGGTGACGGCGAGGTAGTTCTGGGCGTAGCCGCCCTGGGAACTGCCGAACGTGCCGATCTTGCCGGTGCACCACTTCCGCCCGGCCAGCCACTCGCAGGTGTCGTACCCGTCCTGCAGCTTTCCCCAGGCCAGTGCTCGGTAGCCGACCCAGGTGCCCTCGGACTCCTGGGCACCGCGGAAGTTCACGTGCAGCACCCCGTAGCCCGCCGAGGCCAGCTTCGCGGCCAACAGACGTGTGCCCCGCCCCGTCAGGCTGGCGTACCGCTGCTCGAAGACACCCGGCCAGGGCCCCTTGTCCTGGGGCAGATAGAGATACCCGGAGAGCCGCTTGCCGTCCCGCATCGGCACCATGACACGGGTTTCGGTGACGTCGCCGAAGTCGAGGTCATCGGCGGCGTTGACCGTCGACGCACCCGGCAGCAACGCCAACCCGAACAACACCAGTCGGATTCCCAATGCCCGCATCGCGTTCTCTCCCGGCCCGGCCCCGTCGCCGGTTCACGCGCCCAGCAGCCTGGCCGCGTTGTTGTAGAAAATGTCCTCGACCTGTCCGTCGCTGAGCCCCTCGCTCCAGCAGGCCCACTTCAGCGACCGGATGTGTTCCAGCCCGACGATCACCGGATCGATCTTCATGTGCTTCTCGCCCCAGACGGGCGACTCTTCGGACAGCCAGATGAAAGAATCGGCAGCCGAGAGCGACCGGCCGCGGAAATGACTGACCGGCATGTCGGTGCCGTACATCAGCTTGTCGTGTCCGATCAGGCGAATGATCGCCTGGTGAGCAATCGGCTCGCAGTTGACACTGGTGTCGAAGTACAGGTTGTCCAGCCCGGTGAGGTGCGGCAGGCCTTCGAGGTTGTGGGACGGCTGGAAGCCGCGTGCCGAGTGCGCGAGAATCAGCCGCATGTTGGGATAGGTCTGGCAGTAGTGCTTGATGCACTCGATGTTGGCCGGCTCGGCCACCGCCCGCGACTTGACCATGTGCAGTGTGATCACCCACCCCTCCTCGTCAGCCACCTTGATCAACGGCTCGGGCAGGAAGGCCTGGATGTCGGCCTCCCAGGTCGGATCGACATTCGACATCGTGTGGTAGCACTTCAGCCCGTGCAGCCCCAGTCGCCGCACCTCCTGACGCACCCACTCGGGATCATCCTCGGGGTGAATGAAGAAGATTCCGCGGTTGTCGGTGTCGAGGGCCACCTGGTCGCCGACCCACTGGTTGGCTTTCTGACGGCTCTCGAGTTCCGTCGACGTGGTGAACGGGATGAACATCGCCCGCGTGGGCCGAGAGCCGTGCAGGTCCTGCATCAGGCGGTTGTATTCGTCCAGCCCCACGTCATCGGCGGCTCCGGGGACGGTCCACGTCACGCAGTCGCTGCACCAGAGATGGGTGTGAGCGTCGAAGACGCGGTCGGGCAGAAACGAGTCGACCTCTCTTCGGTAGAACTCGTGGTCGACCTCGTTGACGGGCGTGCCGGTGGTGCTCATGGGCGATCACATTCCATCCAGAAAACCGAACAGCTGCTGACCTCTCAGGGCATCCTACGACCGCCCCACCGGCATTGCCACCGAATCGACCGGCAGCCGGTTTCGGGCTTTGATACCGAATCCCACCTCCGTAAGCTCGATGAACGATGCCGCCGCGAGCCACCATTTCCGTCGTGCTGACCATCCTGCTGGCGGCCCAAGCTGGCCGGGCCGCCCCGCCACCTGCCAAGCCGGACCTGAGCTTCCTCGGTCCCGAGGACAAGAGGATCTTCGGGGCCCGCGATACGCTGGATCCCGGCTCCGAATCATCGACCGACGCCCGGAACTGCCTGGCCGGGCTGACCTGGACACCCGGGCGGTTCCAGGTAAATTGCCAGGCACCGCAGAAAGGTCGAGGCGAGGTGCTGTTGCGGTTCCCGTCACCGGTCCAGACCGGCGACAAGCACAACGACCGTGTGGCGGTCGAGTGGTACGTGGCGGGAATGGACAAGGGAACGGCCAAGCGATCCCGCGCGGTGGTGGTGGTCCACGAATCGGGACGGGGAATGACCGTCGGCCGCCTGTTCGCCCGCACGCTCCGCCAGCGGGGCCTGCACGCCTTCCTGGTGCAGTTGCCCGGGTACGGTCAGCGGGTCGGCCCCGGCGGCCGGCCACCCGACGCCCGGTTCTTCGACCTGCTGAGGCAGGCGATCGGTGACGTCCGCCGCGCCCGCGACGCGGTCGTCGCTCTGCCGCTGGTCGACTCGTCTCACATCTCGCTGCAGGGCACCAGCCTGGGCGGGTTCGTGGTCGCCACCTCGGCGAGCCTCGATCGCGGGTACGACAGCGTGTTCGTGATGCTCGCCGGGGGACATCTCTACCAGATGATCCAGAACGGGAAGCGGGACACGGCCAATGTCAGGAAGAAACTGACCGAGGCGGGGATCACCGGCGAGCGATTGAAACAGCTGGCGAGCACGATCGAGCCGACGCGCGTGGCCCATCGGCTCGACCCGAAACGTACCTGGCTGTTTTCGGGACTCCATGACACGGTGGTGCCGATGGACAGCGCCCTGGCCCTGGCCAAGGCGGCCGGGCTGTCGTCCAACCATCACATCAAGATGCCGACCAATCACTACACCGGGATCGTGCTGCTGCCGAGCATGTGTCAGTTGATCGCCAAGCAGGTCAGGACCTTGAAGGCCCGGAAGCGATAGGCCACGGTCACCGTGCTTCAGCAAGCACCCGGGCCAACCGGAATCCCGCCTCGACCACCCGCCGCCGGGCCACCGCTCGGGCCTGCCTGGCGTAGTCCGTCGACAACTCCACCGCCGGAATCGGCTTCTCCGAATCGATCTCACCGCTTCGGATCGCCGAGAGGATCGCGGCGGAATAGACCACTTCGCGGGCCAACCGGTGACTCTCGGCCACCCAGGTTTCGCCCCGCAGTCGCTTTTCGGCCCGTCGTCCGGCGGCCACGAGCTTCCGGTCGGCCAGCAGCGCCGCAGCACGCCGGACCAGGTCTCCGTCGAGCGTGCGTGTCTGGCCGAACTGCCCGTCCCAGTACATGTGCAGGTTGATCGTCTTCTTGTCGCCCCGGATGGGCACATCGTTGCCCCCGCGGTCTCCCTTGGGAAATCTTTCGGCGGTGAACGACGCCGTCGAATGACACGGCTGGTGAACATCTCCGACGAGGTGACACAACCACGTCACGCAGACGGCCCGCTCGGCGTCGGTCGCGTCCTTGGCCGTCAACCGTCGGCGACACAGAGCGATCGCCTGGATCACATTCAGCTCCTGGGTCGCCAGGCTCACTCGCTTGGGCAGCCGCGTCGCCAGGTTGACCGTCAACCGTGGCCCAAGTGCCCGTCGGGCCTTCTCGGTCAGGAACAACGGGCGATTGATATAGTGCCAAGTCGGACGATCGCGATCGGTCTTGCGGACCAGGTCGCTCCAGACGGCGGCCTGCGAGATGATCCATTGGTGCCGCATCGGACCATCCTGCAACCGAGCGGGTGGAGTGAAGTACTTCTCGACCTGGGGATGCTGTCCCAGCAACCGGATCACCCGCGTTCGTGTCGGCACGTCCATCCGGGACCAGGCCACCAGCGCCACAAGCCGATGCCCGGAATCCCACCACGCCGAAGCCAACCCCGGCGTGGCAACCAGGATGATCGCCCACAGACAGGCCGTGAGCAGTCGACCGCCGCAATTCGGTTTCGTCATCGTCGTGCTCCGTCTGGTCGACGGCCAGAGACGCCGTGCGTTGCAAGTCGTCACGCCATCGCTCAGGGTGACGAACTCGCACAGCACATGCCACACCACCACCGCACCTTCCGCACGATCCCGCTGAAGAGACCTGAACGATGCCGATGGAAATCTCCGCCGAATGGTCACGTGAGCCGGGACCGCGAGTCGAGGCGTCTCGCGACCTGGACGCCTCGAAGGTACAGGCCCCCGGCATCATCGAACGCCCCGGGGGCGGCTTCCGTCTGTTCTACACCGCGGTCGGCCCCGGCCGTCCCTATCCCGAATGCCAGGGGTACATCCTGAGCGCCGTCTCGGACGACGGGCTGGACTTCACCCCCGAACCGGGAATCCGGCTGGCCCCCCGCCCCGACGTCGCCCACATGTCGCTGAGACTGCTGGCCCCGTCGATCGTGCAACTGACCGACGGCCGATTCCGGATGTACGTCGAGGCCCGGGGAACGTCTGATCGTCCGACGGTGATCACCAGTGCCCTCTCCGAGAACCAGCTCGAATGGCAACACGAGGAGGGTGTGAGACTGGTGACTCCCGACGGCCTGGGCGGCCCTCGGCTGGTCGATCTTCCCGACGGGCGCTGCCGGTTGCTGGCCTGTGCCGATGACTTCGGAGCCGGGGGTCGAGCCGGCGGGCAGCGAAGCGGCAAGCACATCGTCAGTGCCGTCTCCGACGACGGGCTCGACTTCGTGTTGGAACCGGGCGAACGAATCCGCAGCGGCCAGGGCACCTGGGACGCCCTGGGCATCACCGCGGGACAACTGCTGGCCCCCAGCGAACCGTCCGCTGCCTGGACGATGATCTACTCGGCCTGGCAGGATGCCCCGGCCGGCAGCCACATCCCGCTCCACCCCAGCGACCCGTCAACCGCCGACACACCACCGGAAGAACTCGACTTCGCCGCCGCCTCGATCGCCGCTGACATCTCGGGATTCCGCTCGAGGATTTTTCGGTCGCGGTCGAGGTCGGTGGACGGGCTGAGCTTCGGGCCGCCGGAGTGTATTGTGGCCGGAGGCGGTTATGACAGCGACGACATCGACGCGGTGCATGCCGAGGACATGTCGGTGATCTCCCTCGGCGACGGACGCCTGCGGATGTACTATGCCGCCTGCGATGCGGCCGGCAACTGGCGGATCGCCAGCGCCGTGACCGACTCCTGACCGCTCCGCGACTCGAACCCTCCCCCGCACGCCCCCGCCCCTCCCCGCCCGTCTCCGAGAACCCCGCCGTGGACTCGATTGCTCTCATCGACTGGATCATCTGCGGCTGCTACCTGGGTGTGGTCATCGGACTGGGCCTGTACTTCTCGAACAAGCAGAAGGACAACGACGACTTCTTCCTGGGCGGCCGCAACATGCACTGGTTGCCGGTCGGGCTCTCGCTGTTCGCCACCACGTTCAGTTCCAACTCGTTCGTCGGCCTGCCCGCCGAGGGGGCTTTCGGCGACTACCACCAGCTGCTGGCCATCTTCTTCATTCCGTTTGTGGTGATCCCGATCACCTGCATCTGGTTCATCCCCTTCTACAAGGGACTCGGTTTCGTCAGCCTCTACGAGTACCTCGAGCGGCGTTTCACCCGGAAGATCCGCCTGATGGCCAGCCTGATCTTCATGGTCTACTCGGCCGGCTGGATGGGCACGATGCTGCTGGCCGTCTCACGCATCCTCGACGTGGTGCTCGAAACCGACTCAATCCTGCAGACCCTGGCGGTGATCGTTGTCGTCGGGTTCCTGGCGACGATCTACACGGCGATCGGTGGCGTGAAGGCGGTGATCTGGACCGACACGATCCAGGCCTTCGCGCTGTGCGGCGGCATGGTATGTCTGCTGGGACTGTTGATCTGGAAGATC
>Ga0310120_10000487_pt1 | contig 31370 bp, 29 predicted proteins | sample CB27_AW_983_MG_FD_203506 | JGI IMG/M metagenome (GOLD analysis project Ga0310120, IMG submission 203506) | Marine microbial communities from Western Arctic Ocean, Canada - CB27_AW_983 | ecosystem: Environmental > Aquatic > Marine > Oceanic | place: Canada: Western Arctic Ocean | collected...
TCTGATGACGAGATCCTGCTGCTGGCTCGATGACTCCCATCCTGGCCGCTCGATGATCAGGGCCTGAAGGGAAACCGAACCTCTCCTGACAACTTCAGCGATGATCCGTCGTCGCTAACTCCCTGCCAGCACAATACTGTTCCCTCATCGATGTGGTTCTTTCGAACTGAAGCCATCAGTGAGATCCCATTCTCGGATCTCGCCACCGAGGTGATCTTTCCGGCACTCTTGCCCTCTCCATCCGAGGAATGAAGTGCATCTCCAGGAGCAACCGATGAAGTGGAAATCCCTTCAGGGAATTGAAATTCGATTCTCCTCAGTTGCCGATTGACGTGGCCGTATGTGCGAATACGTGCCAGTACTTCCTGCCCCGCGTAACAACCCTTGTCGTAGGAGATCGCGTCATCCAATCCGACCTCGGGAGGCATCGATCGCTCAGTGACGTCCTGGCCACTGCGCGGAAAGCCACTCTCGATACGAGCTCGCTCGGTCGCCTCAGGTGAACTGGTAACGACACCTTCCTGGTCGAGACGCTGCTCGATTTCATCGATGAGTTCCAGCGGCAGGATCAGATCCACTCCCGCTTCAGGAGACCGAGTTCGAGCCACCACCAGGCCGCCGCGCCAGCTGGCCGTTTGCAGGAACTGAACCGGTCGCAAGGTGGTGATCTGCTCGACCAGCGTCGGGGCATTCGGCCCCTGGATCGAGATCACACCTCGCTGGCCACTGCTGATCTTGACATCTTCCAGGATCACTAATCGATCCAGATGGTTTATCAACCCGGCGTGCATCGGTTCCTCGACCACGAGCAGAAATTGATCTGATTGGCGATAGATATCAAAATAGGCGAGGATTTTGGCCTTGGAATCGAGAAGCGTACCGCGCAAGCCGGCCCCTTCGAGAACTCGATGCAGATCGCATGAAATCATCCGCTGCAGAAATTGCTCAGCATCCGAGCCCGAGACCTCGACCACTTCCAGCCCGAAGTCCGACCCGAGGCGAGTACAGGATTCCATGATAGCAGGGTCAGTCATTACAGGTTCCGATCAGAGGGAGCGAATTTGCTCGATCACCCTGTCTCCCCACTCGTCGGTGGAGACACCGCTCGACGCGCTCACAGAGGTCACGTCATCGCTCTTCATGACACCTTCGATGGCGCTCTCTATGCTACATGCTGCGTTTTCTTCGCCGAGGTGGTCTAGCATCATCTGGGCTGCCGTGATGGCGGCGATGGGGCAGGACACGTTCTTCCCCTTGTATTTCGGTGCAGATCCATGAATCGATTCGAACATCGATACCCGTCCAGGGTGGATATTCCCGCTAGCAGCGACACCCATGCCACCCTGCAACACGGCGCCAAGATCCGTGATGATGTCTCCAAACAGATTGGTCGTGACGACGGTATCGAAGGACTCAGGGTTCTTGATCATCCACATGCAGGCGGCGTCTACATAGGCGTGCTCCTGCTGGATGTCCGGGTATTCTTCACCGACCAGAGCAAAGGTACGCGTCCAGATGTCATGCGCTCGGATGGCATTGGCCTTATCGACGAGCATCAACTTCTTCTGTCGATTTCGCTTTCTGGAGAGTTCGAAGGCGTACCGGATGACCCTCTCGACACCCTTTCGGGTATAGATCATCTGCTGCATCGCCACTTCGTCCAGGGTGCCCTCCTTGAAGATTCCACCGATCCCTGCATAGGCATCCTCGGTGTTTTCTCGAACCACGACGAAGTCGATGTCATCGGGTCCCTTGTCCTTGAGAGGGCAGAACTTCTCTGAGTGGAGTCGGATGGGACGAAGATTGACGTACAGATCGAGATTGAATCGAATCCCCGCGATGATGGCTCTCTCGACGAGGCCCACCTCGACTCTCGGATCTCCGATGGCGCCGAGGTAGACGGCATCCATCGAACGAACCTGGTCGAGCACTTCGTCGGGAAGCAACTCTCCCGTTTCCAGGTAATGCTCACTACCGTGAGGGAAATCGGTGCGATCGATCTGGAATCCACCCAGATCCGAGACGACATCGAGGACACGAAATGCCTCTTTCGTCACATCGGGCCCGATTCCGTCCCCTGCAAAAACGGCGATCTTGTAACTCTTCGACACGGTCCAACTCCTCTGGATATCCAGTGTGATTCTTCAGGATCCCGATTCGACCAGCACGGCGATTCCTTGACCGCCGCCGATACAGGCACTCGCAACACCCAGTCCCCCACCACGACGACGCAACTCGTGAAGAATGGTGAGAATCAATCTCGTCCCCGTCATCGCCAGTGGATGACCGAGCGCAATGGCGCCACCGTTGACATTCACCTTGTCACGATCCAGATCGAGTTCCTTTTCAACCGCGATGTACTGGGCTGCAAATGCCTCGTTGATCTCGAAGAGATCGATATCAGAGATGGAGAGGTGATGTGCATCCAGGACTCCCCGGATCGCCGGAGCTGGTCCGATACCCATGATCGAGGGATCCACTCCCACCGTATGCCAGCCCTTGACGGTTCCAAGTACCGGTCGCCCTTTGGCAACTTCTGAATTCTCTCCTGCGAGCACGACCGCAGCAGCCCCATCGACGATGCCACTGGCATTTCCTGCGGTGACGGTGCCATCCTTGCCGAAGGCGGGACGCAATCTGGCCAGTTTCTCCTGGGTGGTACCCGGTTTGATGTGATCATCTCGGTCGACCTGGATCACTTCCTTGCGGCGCTTCACCTCGACCGAGAACATCTCGTCCGCGAAAAGTCCCTTTTCCTGAGCAGCCTGAGCACGGGCGATCGACACGATGGCGAACTCATCTTGTTCTTCCCGGGAAATTCCGTACTGCTCGGCCAACTTTTCAGCAGTCTGGGCCATGAACAGCCCACAGTACGGGTCCAGCAGGGAGGCCATCAGCAGATCTTCGAGATTGCCCTGGCCGAGGCGAAACCCTTCCCTGGCACCACGAATGACGTGCGGGCACTGGGACATGTTCTCCATGCCTCCGGAGACCACCACCTGGGATTCATCGAGAAGGATCTGCTGTGCTCCACTGATCACAGCCTGCAGGCCAGAACCACACAATCGATTGACGGTCAGAGCCGGTGTCTCGACGGGAAGATCTGCACGAAGCGCAACGTGCCGGGCACCATAGAGAGCATCGGCACTGGTCTGCATGACATTTCCCATGACGACATGATCGACGCATGTGGGATCCACCTCGCAACGACGCAACGCCTCGCGCGTCGCCAGCGCCCCGAGTTCGATGGCGCTAATATCCTTGAACAGGCCGAAGCCGGGGCTTCCCACGTACTCGGCCATCGCCGTTCTGGCGCCGCCAAGTATCTGGATCTTCTGGTTCATGTCGATTCCCTGTCATGCATGTGTCACCCGGGCCGGAACTGACCCTGGCGCGGGCTACTTTCCCCGGAACTCGGGGGTTCTTTTGTCGAGAAAGGCGTTCATCCCTTCTCTCATATCTTCGCTATCACTGATCCTGGAGAACAGATCAGCCTCGATGCGCTGTCCCTCTGCCAGAGAAACGTCGCCTCCTTCGAGAATCGCCTCGATGGCGTACTTGAGGGCGATGGGTCCCCGCTTACACAGCGTGTCTGCCACCTGCATCACCGTCTTCTCCAGATCTTCCGCTTCACAGACACCATTGACCAGCCCCACCTCGGCAGCCTCGCTGGCGCCGAGGAAATCGCCGGTCAGGATCATCTGGAACGCCCGACCGCGACCGATGATCCGCTGCAGCCGCTGGGTTCCGCCGTAGCCAGGGATGATTCCGAGTGTCACCTCGGGCAATCCCAGTTTGGCCCGGCTCGATGCGTAACGTAGGTGACAGGCAAGCGCCAGTTCGCAACCCCCACCGAGGGCAAAACCATTGATCTGTGCGATCACTACCCTGCCGCAACGCTCGATGGCGTCAAAGGCACGCTGCCCGGCCTCTGCCCGCTGGCGCGCCTCCTCGGGACCCTGTTCGGCAAGTTGCTGGATGTCGGCTCCCGCTACGAACGCCTTCTCACCGGCGCCAGTAACGATCACGACACGAACAGAGTCATCGGATGAAATGGCACTGAAAGTGCGCTCGATCTCCTGCACGGTCGTATCATCGAGAGCATTGAGGAACTTCGGTCGGTTGACCGTGACCTTCATGATCCCTTCGGCAGGATTGTCGATGAGTAGGTTTTTCAGGGCGAGATCTTCCATGTCGGGCCTCGTTACTGCTCCCCGACCGGGACTATCTTCGTCGGAACATAATCGTGATCCCGTTTGCTCTGCACCACTGCTCGTCGGATGGTGGTTCCCTCCTGGAGGCGATCGAGAAATGCTGTTCCATCGATGACCCGACCAAACACGGTGTATAGATTGTCGAGGTACGCAAGATTATCCATCGCAATCAAGAACTGAGATCCTGCAGTATCTGCCTCGGTGTGCTTGCGCGCCATGATGAGGGTTCCTCGAATTGCTTTTCTGTTCTTGCTCGACTCATCTTTGATTCTGTATCCGGGACCACCAACACTGGTTCCGTCAGGACTACCCCCCTGGATGAAACCACGGTTTTGATTCGTTCTGACCCTTCGATGGAACTTCAATCCATCGTAGAAGCCGCTGTCGACCAACGAGATGAAGTTTGCCACCGTGTTCGGTGAGTCATCCTCGAACAGTTCTACCACCAGCACCCCATCGGAGGTGTCGAGCAACACCCTAGGTAGCGGCACAGCAGCGGGCCTGGGAGGACTCTTCCCCTTCTGGTCGGTGAACTGAGGCTTCTGATTGGTCGTGGAAGGAGTCACCACTTCGGGAGTCGGCTTCTCGACAAAAGCCTGATCGCAGGATCCCCTGACCTTCTCGGGCAGCAGGTCGTAGGGATAGGCGAGACAGAGCGTCAACTCCGCAGCGAGCCCCTTGTTGATACGGTCCTGGATGCGATTGATCGGATCGCCTTCCTCGACCACCAGGGAACCGCACGAGACAACACGCTTTGCCATCGCAGGAGCTGGCCCCAGAGCGATGGAAAATTGGTTGCCCAGTTTCACACCGTCTGCGCTTCCAGTAGGCATGACGGAAAAGGTGCCCTTGGCCAGAGGAGTCGATGCCATCGGCTTACCAGTGGGAACCCCGCCGCCTGCAGCTGCTCCGGTTCCAAACTGAATCGCCTGACCCTGGATCATCGTGATGGGAACCTCGTTGAGATTTCCTTCTCGAACCTGGGACACGATCTCCCGGCGTAGGCCAGGAATCCCGACATCCTTCAACTCGATCCACATCCGGCCGTTCGTGAAGAGGCACAAGAACCAGCGATCCTCTTTCTTCACATCAGGAAGCACATTGAACTGAGCTTCATCCGAACGGTAGAAGCGCCAGCGAGATTTCCAATGGGCGTAGTCGGCAAGATTGACCACGGATGGAGCATTCTTCTCGATCCTCCCGAACATGCTGTCGCCCCTCCAGATGACCCTGATGATGGGCCATGGTTCGGTGACGGCAGCGTACTCATTCAGGATGAAGGATCGCTCCAGATACTCCTTGGAGGCAATCTTTCGCATCTCCATCTTTGCAGGATCAAACCCCTCCGGGATCCCGAGGGGTAAGTTCAACTTGCCAAACTGGTAGCGAACGATCAGCCCGAGAGGCCAGAGCACGGGATCGAGAACATCGAGTGCCTTGTCGCTATTATTCCGGACTCCGATGACCACTTCGATCTGCTCCCCCGGGGCCACTGTTCTATCAGGGAAGCGGATCGTCCATTCGAGGTCCTGATTTCGGTCTCCCGAAACAGACACCGGGGAAACCGGGGTCTCCCTCGGTGGAACCCGCACGACATCGGGCTTGGGAGGAGTCTGGATCGCCTCCCCCCGGCTCTCTATGAACTGGATGACATGCCAGCCGTAGCGGGTCTTGCACTTGCCCAGTCCCATCGGTTTCTCGATGGCGAAGGCAGCGGCACTGAACTCTGGCTCCATCGCCCCGAAACTGACCCAGTCCAGGTCCCCTCCGAGAATCTTGGTTCCCACATCGAGGGAATACTTGCGAGCGAGCGTCTTGAAATCACGCCCTTCCTCGACCACCTCGATGATGCGATCGGCAACCTGCTCCGTGGCGACCAGGATATGACGCAGATGCCTCTGCTCCTGAGCGTCCAGACTTGCACAGCAAAAGAGTGCCACCGCTGCAACCCCGGCCAACTGACGCCAACGCTTCAGCCAGCCCATCTCTTGCCATCTCCGGGTAATTTCAAAACTCATCGTCTGCTCCTCCAACAACACCACGGTTCTCGGGTCCTCAGGTGCCTGTCGCGAATCGATCGGGGCCTGCTGGTGAGTTCCATCAGTCATCCTGAACCGATGAACCAGCAACAATCCCTTCAGGAATTCGGGATTCAATGCAAGATAGCACGCTGACCCCGAGCATTGAAGCGGATCCGCGGGCCGGAAAGGTTGTCAGAGTGCAATCCAGGGCATTTCGAGCCGATCTGACGCTGATCGTTGTGGTCATCATCTGGGGTGCCACCTTCGTCTCGGTGCAACAGGCCATCGATGAGATCCCGGTCCACTGCTTCCATGTGCTGAGATTTGGCCTCGCCACCCTGGTGCTGCTGCCGATGCTGTGGATCCGACGTCCACGCAAGATGCAGAAGCCGCCAAGAGGACTGCTGTGGAAAGCGGGCGGCCTCGCCGGCCTCTCCCTCTGGGGTGCCTACTCCCTTCAGACCACAGGTCTGTTGCACACCACTCCTTCCCACTCCGGTTTCCTGACCGGGACGGCAGTCGTGATCGTTCCCGTGCTCGCATTCTTGATCCTGCGCCAGCCGCTGAAAAAACGAGTGGTGATGGGAGTATCGTTGGCAGCCATCGGCCTGGCACTGATGAGCCTTGGAGGGTCTTCAACCAGCGAGGCACCCCCTCCGGACCCGAATATTCCCTACGGCGATCTGCTCACCCTGGGCTGTGCCGTCTGCTTCGCCTTCCAGATCATCATCAAGGCACGATGGGCCAGCCAGCTCTCGGCGCTGGCCTTGACCATCGTCGAGTTGGGAACCGTCTTCTTGCTGTCGCTGGCGGCTGCGCTGCTTCTGGAGGAGATCCCGGATCCCGAATCACTGTCGAACGAGGTGTGGGGAGCCGTACTCCTGACCGGGGTTCTGGCGACCGCGTTTGCCTTCCTCGCCCAGACCTGGGCGCAGCGCACCACCACGGCAATTCGTACCGCGGTGATCTTTGCCTTCGAACCGGTCACCGCCGCCTGCTTCTCCTGGCTACTGATCGGCGAGGTGATGAGCGGATGGGCGGTACTCGGTGGCATGTTGATCATCGGTGGCATGCTGCGCACCGAGATCGGTGCCGATGAGAAAACTGACCCCGATCTGGCCGAGCCCTAACCGGCTGTTCTCTCCGGAGTTCGAATCTCCTCGACCATCCGGATCACATCATCCGGTGGATCAGGAGTGAAAGATCGAACAATCCCAGCGATCATGAAGTTGAAACACAGACCAACGGTTCCGATCCCCTTCGGGGAAATGCCCCACCACCAGTTCTCAACCGTGTCGAGTTCCGGATGGAGAAACCGGAAATAGATGATGTAACTGGCGGTGAAGATCAGTCCGACCAGCATGCCGGAGATGGCACCCTCTCGGTTCATCCGCTTCATGAAGATCCCCATCAGGATCGCAGGGAAGAAACTGGCCGCTGCCAGGCCGAAGGCAAACGCCACCACCTCGGCGACATATCCGGGTGGGTTGATGCCCAGGTAACCGGCGATACAGACCGCCGCTCCTGCTGAGATGCGTGCGGCCAGCAACTCTTCCCTGTCGGAGAGATCGGGGCGCAACCACTTGCGCAACAGGTCGTGGGAGATGGACGTGGAGACCACCAGCAGCAAGCCCGCCGCCGTCGACAACGCCGCCGCCAAACCTCCCGCGGCGACCAGAGCGATCACCCAGTTAGGAAGTCCAGCGATCTCGGGATTGGCGAGCACCATGATGTCGCGATCGACATACAGTTCGTTGGCGTTGCCAGTCGGTGTGTTGGAGAGAAGACGCTCACCGCTGACTCCTCGGCCTTCAAGAAAACTGGGTTTGGCAGGGTCGAGGGCGTTTCCTGCCCGATACTTCACCCGTCCATCGCCATCCTTGTCGACCCAGGCGATCAGATCGGTGTCTTCCCACTTGCGGAACCAGTCGGGAATCTCCGCGTAACTCCTGTTCTCTACGGTGTCGATCAGGTTGGTTCGAGCAAATACCGCCACCGCCGGGGCTGTCGTGTAGAGGATGGCGATGAAGAGAAGTGCCCAGCCTGCCGACTTTCTTGCGGCGCGGACACTGGGAACGGTGTAGAAGCGAATGATCACATGCGGTAGCCCTGCAGTCCCCGCCATCAGAGCAAATGTGATGGCCAGCAGGTTGATGGTATTGCCCGATCCGAGCGTGTAACTGGTGAAGCCCAGTTGCTCATGCAATCCATCGAGCCGCGCCAACAGGCTCAACTCTTCACCATCCGGGATCGACCCGAACCCAATCTGAGGAATTGCGGTACCCGCCACCATCAACGAGATGAAGATGGCAGGAACCATGAAAGCAAAAATCAGAACGCAGTACTGGGCCACCTGGGTATAGGTGATGCCCTTCATCCCTCCGAGAACGGCGTAGATGAAGACGATGGCCATGCCGATGATGACCCCGTAAGTGACATCCACCTCGAGGAAGCGGCTGAAGACCACCCCCACCCCTCGCATCTGACCGGCGACGTAGGTGAAGGAGATGAAGATGGCGCAGATCACCGCCACCAACCGAGCGGTTTGAGAGTAGTAACGTTCTCCGATGAAGTCGGGCACGGTGTACTTGCCGAATTTTCGCAGATACGGCGCCAGCAGCAGTGCCAGTAACACGTAGCCCCCGGTCCAGCCCATCAGATAGACCGATCCGTCGTAGCCGCTGAAGGAGATGATCCCCGCCATCGAGATGAACGATGCGGCGCTCATCCAATCCGCCGCTGTGGCCATACCGTTCGCCAGTGGCGGAACATGCTGGCCAGCGATGTAGAACTCACCCGTGCTGCTCGCCCGAGAACGGATGGCGATGACGATGTAGAGGAGAAAGGAAGCGCCGACCAGTAGCGAGGTCCAGGCGGTGACCGTCATCACTGGCTGTCCTGACCTGCGGAAAAGTCGTCATCGAGGCGGTTCATACGCCAGGAATAAACAAAGATGAGGATGACGAAGGTGAAGATGGATCCTTGCTGTGCAAACCAGAAGCCCAGAGGAAACTCGGTACCGGGCAACTTGAACTGATCTAGCCAGGGGGCGAGAGCAATCCCAAAGCCGAGCGAAACAGTGGCCCAGATCGCGATCAGTACCGCGATCAGCCTCAGGTTGCTACGCCAGTACTTCTCGATGGCATCTGAATCGTTGCCCATCATCCTCCTCAATCTCGTGGCTCAAGTTGGTCGGAGTATCCCCAAGTGGATCGGAAGCCGCAAGGTGCCTCTTGGGCATCTGGACCCACGCGACTACCCTGACACTGCACACGAGGAGGACCGATGAGCATCACGACACTCGCGATATCCAGTGCCATCGTGCTGTGGCTGGGTTATCGCTTCTACGGCCGCTGGGTCGCCACCTCCGTTTATGGCCTCGGCGAAGTAGACGATGCACAGATGCCGAGCAGGAGCCAGGCCAATGGCATCGATTTCGTGCCCACGAAACGATCGATCCTGTTCGGTCACCACTATGTCACCATCGCCGGAGCCGGGCCCATCGTCGGCCCTGCAGTGGCGGTCACCTGGGGCTGGCTGCCAGCGCTGTTGTGGGTGGTCCTTGGCTCGGTGCTGATCGGGGCCGTGCACGACCTTGGTGCTCTGGTGCTGTCTACCAGGAACCAGGGACGAAGCATCGGAGACCTGTGTGCAGAAATCCTCTCGCCTCGTGTGCGGATCCTGTTCCTGATCTTCATCCTTCTGGCGCTGTGGGTGGTGCTGGCGGTGTTCGCGTTCATCATCTCCAGCCTCTTCGTGGATCGTCCCGAGAGCATCCTGGCGGTGTGGATCGAGATCCCACTGGCGATCCTGGTCGGCTGGCAATTGACGCGCGGCAAGTCGCTGGCGATCTGGGGCGGCCTGGCTCTTGTCGTGATGTACGCCTGCATCGGCATCGGCTCGACGGAGAGTGTTCGCTCTTTCCTCGCGTTCGACTGGGGCGAGAGTGGTGCCGGCAACTTCTTGTCACAGAACGCCGGGCTCTTCTGGCTCGTGATGTTGTTTGGCTACTCGTGGATCGCCAGCATCTTGCCGGTGCAAACACTACTGCAACCTCGCGATGCCATTAACTCACACCAGCTATTTCTGGCACTGGGTGCGCTGATCGCAGGCCTGGTTGTGCTGTCAGTCTCGGGTTCCCCGCTGCTCGAGGTGGTAGCGCCAGCCATCAATCCATCACCACCAGAAGATGCTCCTCTGCTGTTTCCATTTCTGTTCATCACCATCGCCTGTGGAGCTGTCAGCGGGTTCCATTGCATGGTCGCCAGCGGCACGACTTCAAAGCAACTCGCCAGCGAAAAGGACGCCCGTAGCATCGGATTCGGTGCCATGGTGCTCGAAGGTGGGCTGGCGGTGATCGTGATCCTCTGTTGCGTCTCGGCTGCGGGATTCGCCAACGGCGAGGAGTGGGCCTCGAAGTATTCGTCTGCGTGGGTCGGCAAGGGAGCGCTGCTGCCAAGATTGTCGGGATTCATCGAGGGCGGGGCTGCCTTCATCGGTGCAGCACTGCCCTTCTTTTCGCCGGCATTCCTGGCCACCGTGATCACCGTGGTGATCATCTCATTCGCGGCGACAACGATGGACAGTGCGACACGGATACAGCGCTATGTCATCGAGGAACTCGCCCGCGCAACCGGCCCCAGGCTGCTCGCGAACAGGCATGTCGCCACCGCACTGGCAGTGACCTCGGCAGCGGCGCTGGCGTTGATGGCAGACCAGGGCGGAAAAGGCGGTCTGGTACTGTGGCCCATATTCGGCGTCACGAATCAACTGCTGGCCAGCTTGACGCTGGTCGTGTTGACCACCTGGCAGGCCCGTAGGGGCCGACCGATCTTGCCGACGCTGATTCCACTGATCTTTCTCACCGTCACCGTGGGCTGGGCAGCCATCTCCAAGATGGGCGATCTACTGGAGGCAGCGAGCATCCAGTGGCCCCAGGTGATGGTGCTCGGCTTCGGCATGATGCTGCAGTTGTGGATGCTCGTCGAAGGCATGCTGTGCATGCAACGATCAAGCCGTGAGGGGCAAGACGACCGCATCGATGCGCTGGGGGTCGTTCAACTGGATTGAGCGAGACCACCGCTGGAGTTCAATTTGAGCAAAAACCTCGGTGCTTCTGGTAGTAGTGCTGGTGGTACTCCTCCGCCCGCCAGAAGGTTGGCGCAGGGGAGATGACCTGGGTCACGATGGGGCTCTCACCGTATGCCCCGGTATCGATCTGTTTCTGCATCAGTTCCTCGACCTGCTCGACTTCTTGTGGCTCATCGCAAAACACCACTGATCGATACTGGCTGCCCCTGTCTGGCCCCTGTCGATCTGCCGTTGTCGGGTCGTGGATCTCGAAGAAGACATGAACCAGGTCGCTGTAGCTGACTACTTCAGGGTCGTATTGAATTTCCACAGCCTCGGCGTGACCGGTCTCGCCACCACAGACCTGTTCGTAGGTGGGGTGGTCCTGATGGCCTCCCATGTAGCCGGTGATGACATCGACGACGCCATCGAGGCTCGCAAAGCGATCCTCCATTCCCCAGAATCAGCCGCCACCAAACCAGGCGCGTGCCTTCGGAATCGCATTTTCTCCCTGCAGTGGCGCTTCACGGGGAAGTTCGCTCCCGTCGTTGAAGAAACGAAGTGAGGCCGAATTGAGACAGTGGCGAACACCCGTCGGTGGCGGGCCATCCGAAAACAGATGGCCCAGATGCGCATCGCAGCGTCCGCAGGTGATTTCGATGCGCTCCATTCCGTGGCTGCCATCTGGTTTCTGACATACATGGTCAGGATCAAAGGTGTCAAAAAAGGAGGGCCAACCTGTTCCCGAATCAAATTTCTGATCGGAGCGAAATAGCGGCAGATGACAGACCACGCAGCCATAAGTACCGGCAGCCTTATCGGTGAGGAAGCCGCCACAAAAGGCCGCCTCGGTGCCTGATTTCTGCGTCACCTGGTGCTGCTCGGGAGTCAGTTGCTCGACCAACTGGCTCAGATGCTCGGCATCGATGGGAAGCAGCGAGAAGCCACTGCCAGAATGCTCAGGTCGTGCCACCAATGCTGACTCCTTTCCATCCAGTCCCGGGTCCATCGAGTCATCGGCACATCTACTTCGATTTGCAGACGCATCTCATCGTGTCCCAGACGATGGTACCCTCGACACGGATCGTTCCCAACCATCGTTCAGGAACTGCCGGAGGACCCTTGGAAGAAACTGATTGCGCCGGATCGGAGGGCCTCGAGCCTCTCACCTGGGAACAGTTCCGTGACCGATTCATCCAGGCACTCGGACCCTTCGCGCCTGGATTCGCCCGCGAACAACTGGCACGTCACGCCTGGCTCGTGCGCGAGAAGAACCAGGTGATGAATCTGACGCGAGTCACGGACCCGGAAGCGATGGCGATCCGACATACCGCAGATTCGCTGGCCTCACTTCCGCTGCTGGCTGAGGGCGGTGAACAGATTTTTCATCATCTTCTCGATATGGGAACCGGCGCCGGCTGGCCCGGCCTCTCCATCGCCATCGCCTGCCCCCACCTGAAGGTGACGCTGCTCGATTCGACACGCAAAAAGGTCGATTTCCTCCAGACCATCGTCGAGGAACTGGGGCTGCAGGATCGTGTCACCTGTGTCTGGGCCAGATTCGAGGAGTGGATCCGGGATCACCGCAAGGAGGTCGATCTGGTCACCGCGCGTGCAGTGGGACCGACGGAGCGCTTGCTGGGCTGGTGTACCAACAGTTACTTCGGTCCGATGTTGCTGTGGAAGGGTCCCGCCGCAGACAAGGAGTTGAAAACTGTAGAGGGGCTGATGTGGAAGCGTCGCCTGTTCGTCGCGCTCGACGAGAGTTACCAGATCCCGGGTGACGATGCGGTTCGTCGGTTGATCCTCATCGACCACCAGCGCAAATAGACCAGCTTCAGGCGCGAGTCAGTTCTGGTCCTCATCCACGCGCCGAAACTGTGCTGCTGGCGGCTCGCTTCGGCTGGAGCGCATTTTCAGCGAGGAGATGATCGCCGAGACTCCAGAGACCACCAGCACTGCTGCCAGGGCGTACTGAATGATGTCGGGGAACTTGAAGATCATCAGTCCCGAGCCGAGAAGAAAGATCCCCAGTATCAATCTTCCATCAAAAATCAACATCGCCATTCCCTTTCGCGACCAGGATAATTTTTCGTCTAGGCCCCATGAACATCGATCTCCAGTGCCAGTCCCATGCCACCACTGATGCAGAGCGTCGCGAGTCCCTTGCCTCCTCCGCGCCGCCTCAGTTCGTGCAGCAACGTGGTGGTGATTCGGGCGCCGGTGGCTCCGATGGGGTGCCCAAGGGCGATGGAACCGCCGTTGACATTGAGCCGTTCTCGATCGATCGGGAGTTCCCTGAGACAGGCAATCACCTGGGCGGCGAACGCCTCATTCAACTCGACCAGATCAAAATCCTCGATCTTACAACCCGTCTTTTCCAGCAACTTTTTGATCGCAGGCACCGGACCGATGCCCATTCTCTGAGGCTCGACGCCGGCGCGTGCCGATGCACCCAGGGTCGCGAGTACTGGCCAGCCCTCCTGGATGGCCAGCTCTTTTTCAGCGATGACAACGGCACAAGCGCCATCGGTGATCCCCGATGAATTGCCGGCGTGAATCGACCCGTCTTTCTTGAACACGGGCTTGAGGCGCCCGAGTCCCTCGAGTGTGGCTCCATCTCGCGGATGCTCATCGGCTTCCACAATTGTCGGCCCCTTGCGCCCAGATATTTCCACGGCAGTGATCTCATCGGAAAAGGCGCCCGCCTCACGGGCGCGTTGGCAGCGCAACTGGCTCTCGACTGCGTAGGCATCCTGCTCGTCTCGACCGATGGAAAACTCTTCAGCGAGATTCTCCGCCGTCGCACCCATCAACTGGTCTGCCATCGGACAGTGGAAACCATCTCGGTACATTCCATCGACCATCTCCCCCTCACCGAGGCGATAGCCCTTTCGAGCGCCGAGGATGTAGAAGGGCAATTGTGACATGCTCTCGGTTCCTCCCGCGACCATCACCTGGGCATCGCCACGTTCGATCGCATCGCGCGCCTCGATGATGGCCTGTAGCCCCGATCCGCAGGCCATGTTGACGGTCACCGCCGTCGACGTGATCGGAATGCCCGATCGTACTGCGACCTGGCGGGCAACATTGGGGCCTGAACCCGCCTGACGCCCACAACCGAATCGCAGTTCATCGACCCTGTCAGGAGAAATACCCGCCCTCTCGAGAGCCGGTTTGACTGCCTCCACACCGAGATCGGCGGCGGAGAGAGTGGAGAGACCTCCCAGAAAACGACCGATGGGTGTCCTGAGGGCAGAACAGATCACGGCGCTGCTCATGAACGAACTCCCGTCAGTGAACGAGAGACGATAATCTTCTGAAGATCTTCTCCGCCTCCGAAGGGAACCGCAGTCTGCACATCGCGATAGCATCGCTCCACCGGATACTCGCGGCTGTATCCATTACCCCCGAGCACCTGCACTGCGTCCCTGGTCGCACGGTAAGATGCTTGCTTGGCAGCCAGGTTTGCCATCGATGCCTCTCGCGCGGCAGACTTCCCTGCATCGTAGAGGCTTGCAGCACGCCACAGCAAGAGCCGGGCACTTTCGACTCCCGTCGCTGCTTCTGCGAGCATCTCCCGGATGGAACCGAACCGGTCGAGCGACCGGCCGAAAGCGACCCTCTCGGATGCATAACCGAGTGCGTGACTGATCGCTCCTCGAGCGACCCCGAGGATCACTGCTGCAGCACCGAGTCTCGACATCTCCACCACCCGGGTCAGACCTTGCCAGCCGGAATCATCTCGATTGAGGTAAGAGGTCGCATCGATACGGACTCCATCGAACTGAATGTCGCAAAATCCGCTGCCGCGTAATCCAAGCACATCCCTGAGAGGCTCTCGACTGCAACCATCGGTCGATGGATCGACGACATAGGCGCCAAGATCCTGCAACTGGTCCTCACCATTCCTCGCCACCACCGTGACCAGTCCAGCCATCGCCCCCGCGATGACCCACGTCTTCTTACCGTGCAGGGAATAGCCATCCGGTTCCTGGCCGACCGCACAGGTGATCCCCGATGCATCTGATTCTGCTTCCACTTCTGCCAGGGCGAAGGTTGCGAGGGTCTCGCCGGTGGCCATCTTCGGCAGCCAGCGCTGATGCCCCGCGTCGTCGGCGAGATTCATGATGGCGGCGGTGCCCTCGAAGAGGTGCGTCGCCAGCACCACACCGGTGGAGCCGCAGCATCTGGAGATCTCCTCGACGACCAGGCAGGCGGAGAGCAGGTCGAGTTCTGCCCCGCCATGCTGCTGTGGAATGGTGAGCCCGAGCATTCCCAGTTCCCCCAGCTGGGAGATGGTATCTGTTGGAAGACCCTGCGACTCGTCGAGATGCTGCGCCTTCGGTGCAATCTCGTTATCGGAAAAGTCGGCGATCATCTGGCGAATTTCCTGATGGTGATCCTCGAAGCGAATCAAGATTTCTACCTTTCCTTGCTGCCGGACCGCGAGATCGACTCAGCGGTCCCGACTGTCATCGTGAGGGTCGGGGAGAATCGACGCCAGTGCCTGTCGCACCGACATCTCGTCTCTGCACACTCGATCTGCCAGTTGCTCGAAGATCTCCGATCCTCCAGCGCTCTCAACAGCTCTCTTGAGCCATTCCTGTTCTGCTCTACGACGAATACGGCGAACCAGCCGGGCCCTCGTCCGTTGTGCATCGGGAGATTCCCTGTGGCTGCTTGCCGCATCGATGATGGCCTCTGCAACTTCATCGATTCCTTCTCCTTGATCGCTGCTGACCGCGATGGGATCTGCAAGGCCCTGATCTCTTGCGGCGTCCTTGGCCCAACGCATCAGGTCATCCGATCCAGGTCGATCACACTTGTGAATCAGCACACGCTGCACCACTTCGAGTAAACCTCCTTTTAGCATCTGGATGGCATCTCCAGATTCAGGAGAGAGCAACAACCATGCCTGGTCCGTTTCTTCCGCGATTTCCACCTCGAGTTGACCAACTCCGACCGTCTCGATGATGACCATTCCGAACCCAGCACGAGCGAGGATCTCAGCAACGAGATCGGTGCATCCTGCGACACCACTGGTCGCCCCCCGACTGGCGATGCTCCTGAACCACAAGTCGTCTCCATGATCAGTGGTGAGTCGCACCCTGTCCCCGAGAACAGCACCGCCCGAGATGGGGCTGGTCGGATCCACTGCCAGTACAGCCACCCGCTCCCCTCGTTTCAGCAGATTCGGTATCAACTTCGAGATCAGCGTGGATTTTCCGACCCCGGGTGCGCCGGTGATTCCAACTCGAAACGTACCGGAAACCGCAGGCAAAGCCGCAAGTAGATCATCCGATACCGATTCGTCCTCCTCCACAGCAGTGATGGCGCGGCCGAGTTCCCGACGAGAACCCTGACCAATCCCCTGGACCAGTTGCTCGATCTCTTTAGCGTCCAGTGTTACCCCCGATCCGGGCGCACATGCCGGGAGATGACCAGCCGCTGGATCTGGCTGGTACCTTCATAGATCTCGGTGATCTTGGCGTCACGAAAGAGACGCTCGACTGGATTCTGGCGACCCAGTCCTGCTCCCCCGTGCACCTCTAATGCCATCCTCGCTGCATCATTGGCGATTTCCGATGCACTCAACTTGGCCATCGACGCCTCGCGTGAATGTGGCAGTCCAGCGTCCTTGAGCATCGCAGCGCGATAGGTCAGCAGCCTCGCCGCTTCGGTGCGTGTTGCCATGTTTGCGATCTTGTTCGAGGCGAGTTGATTGTCGGCGAGCTTTCTACCGAACATCTCATGACGCTCCGCAAATTTGACCGTCGCATCGAGACACGCCTGGGCAATCCCCACCGCCTGGGTAGCGATTCCTATCCGCCCGCCATCCAGAGTATGCATGGCAATCTTGAAGCCTTGTCCTTCCTCGCCCAACAGGTTCGCTGCAGGAACCCGCAAATCCTCGAATACGAGTTGAACGGTATCCGAGGCGCGAATCCCCAGTTTCTTCTCCTTCTTTCCGACAGAGAAACCGGGCATCGAATTCTCGACAACGAATGCGTTGATCCCCTTCGAGCGAAGCGCTGGGTCAACGGTGGCAAAAGTGATGATGATGCCAGCATGGGATCCATTGGTGATCCATGCCTTGGTACCGTTGAGTATCCAATCATCTCCATCACGCCGACAGGTCGTCTCGATCGCAACCGCATCGGAGCCATGGTTTGGCTCGGTGATGGCATACGCTCCAAGCGCTTCTCCGCTGGCGAGTCTCGGAAAGAAGTTCTTCTGTTGTTCCTCGGTTCCAAAGTGGAGCAGAGGACTGGAGAGTAACGAGTTGTGGACCGAGAGAGTGACGCCGGTGGAAGCGCAGCCGCGATTGATCTCCTCCAGCGCGATCGCCAGGCCCAGGTTGTCCATTTCCATGCCGCCGTATCTTTTCGGCGCCAGGATTCCCATCAGCCCGAGGTTCGCCAATCTTTCGACAATTTTCGCCGGGTAGGACTCTTCACGATCGTGAAGATCCGCCGAGGGGATCAATACCTCGTCGGCAAACTCACGACAGATCTGTTGCAGTTTGGCGTGAGCCGGGGGAAGCGAGGTGCCGAGCATCGCTCCCAGACGATCGTCGATCTCTGAACTCGTATCCGCTTCGAGCATCGATTTCCTCTTTCGCTCAGGAATAGTCGTAGAACCCGCGCCCGCTTTTTCGACCCAGATCTCCTGCTGCGACCATTCTTCGAAGCAAGGGGCAGGGGCGATACTTGGGATCTCCCAGTTCCGATTGCAACAACTCCAGGATGTTGAGACACACATCGAGGCCGATGAAATCGGCCAGCGCGAGCGGTCCCATCGGGTGACCCATTCCCAGTTTCATCACCTCGTCTATCGACTCTCTTGTAGCGACGCCTTCCATCAGGGCATAGAAAGCTTCGTTGAGCATCGGAGCGAGAATCCTGTTGGCGACGAATCCCGGGTAATCCTGTGCTTCCCAAGGTTCCTTGCCGAGTCGACGAGAGAGTTCAAGGGTCGCCTCGACAACGGTGTCCGATGTCTTGTGCCCTCGAATCACCTCGACCAATTTCATCATCGGAACCGGATTCATGAAGTGCATTCCAACGAAGGACTCAGGCCTATCGCTGAAGTTAGCAAGCCTGGTGATGGAGATGGAAGATGTGTTGCTCGCGATCACCCCCCCCTCGGAGATCTGCTCGTCGAGGGAAGAGATCACGGATTCCTTGAGCGCCTCGTCCTCAGGAACCGCCTCGATGCCCCACCGGGCTCCAGAGGCAGCTTCGATTCCGGCCTCGAAGGTGATCCGGCCAAGAACGGCCTCTGCATCTTCTGTGGTCATCTTCTCCTTCTTGACCATTCGGCCGAGACTGTTCTCGATGGTGCCTCGGGCACGCTCGAGTGCTCCTTCGAAGGGATCGATGATCACCACATCGTAGGCGGATTGAGCAAACACCTGTGCGATGCCATTGCCCATCGTTCCGGCTCCCACTATCGCGACTCGATCGATCGAGTTGACCAGGTTCTGAGCTGCCTCTGAGACTGGGGAGGTCATGTTGCTAGTCCGCCTTCCGGGATGTGGGGTCGCCCCTGCGACCGTTGTCGAGCAGGGGTGATATCAGCAGATAGATCGTAGGAGCCAGCGTTGCGGTGGGCAAGCGGACCGCCACCCCCCGGATCATGGGATGGATGAAAAACGGGCCCCGGAGCGCTTCCGCTACGGGGCCCGAAGTCGATTGTTCCCTGAGAGTGGTCAACTACAACTATCGTAGAGGACGCAATCGAGGGAGTCCGCGGTCGGATCGGCACCACAGGCACCATGAGGGGCAGGTGGCAATGGCCCGCCACTGAACTGAGAACCGAGGCCATATACCGGATCCGCAACATTGACCAGACCATCGTCGTTGATGTCGCAGGCATCGACGCAGGAGAAGGATCCCCCGACGAAGAGGCCATTGAGAGAATGAATGATGTCGGCGATATCAAACGAGCCGTCGACATTGCAATCTCCGCGGTCGAACCCACCGGCAGCTACCGGAGTGAGGACCACCACGCCATCGATCGGGTCAGGTGCGTATGCAGCCCCACCCACGACAACCAGGTTATCCACTGAACTGGTTCCGATGGTGCTCGTCCACTGGAGTGCGGATGCGACGGCAACCGTCGAACCAGCGATGGCAGCAGCGTTGGTGTCATAGCCGATGATGAGGACTTCTGTCTGGTTCGAAAAAGCCAGTGTCTGCTGGCCGGCAAAACTATAGACCACACCAACCGTGATGCCGCCAGGCAACATCGTTTCTGTCATGAAGTCAGGTCCGGAGGAACCATTCATGCCAGCCAGAGCAGGGGCCGCAGCCAGAGAGACACTCACCAGTACAGAAGGATCGTGTGCCAGTGACATCGAGAAGCCCTGAGTGTCGTTCGGGAAGCCAGGATTGTTGGTCTCTTCACCGATGGACACCGCAATCTCCACCGAACCCACACCGCTGAGTTCGTCGAACTCGCCGATGACCTGCGGAGCGACGAATAGGTATCCCGCCGGCATCTGAACCTGGACATCGCACAGAGCGGAGGACTGAGAGCCGCCGCAGAATCCGGTCACGACATATGTGCGTGGCCCCAGAGGTGCGGACGGATCGGTGTAGTTCGAGGCTGTTCCCGGCAAATTGGCCACCAGAGAACCGTCACGTGTGACCTGGATCTGGTCGTAGGATTCTCCGTTGGTCCAACCGAGTGTGACCTCGAGGCCAATACCCTGGATGCAGGTGAGTGCGGTGATCGGATCACAGGTGCAAGCAGGATCTGCAGCGCAGTCAGGATCGAGGCAGTCGACCAGGCTATCGAGGTCGTCGTCTATACCGTTGCTACAGTCTTCGGGAGTCGGCAACACCATGTCAATCTGTAGTGTTCCGATTCCACCGACACCTGCGCTGGCTGCGCCGAGGCGGATCTTCAACTGTTCAGCACCGTTGACATTCAACATCACCTCGGAGGCCAGACCACATGAATCGCCGTCACAGGCGACCTGGGTCAGTGCCCCACAGTTCCCCTGATAGACGATCAGGCTCGAATCAAAACTCAATGTACCGCAAGTTGAAATGATGAGAATTCCATTGGACGGAGGTTGATAGCTGTACCAGACATCCTGACTCATCGTGCCGATGAAGGAACCGCTACATGGTCCCACCGAATCGGCACTATCTGTCGCACCGGAAGTATCCACCGCATTTGAACCGAGGCTAACAGCGATGGCCGTGTTGCACTCATCCGCAGGGAATGGGATACACGCAGGATCTGCCGAGCAGTCCGGGTCCTCACAATCAGTGAGTCCGTCGAGATCGTCGTCGACCCCGTTCGTGCAGTTCTCGGTGGTTCCACTCACCAGGGTCAGATCAAGAGTGCCGGTGCCATTTGCGGAAGCATTCCAGCCACCGATCCGGATCTTGTACTCGATTCCAGCAGTCACCGGCACATCGCTGAGTAACGAGGTGAAGCCAGCACAGCCGGAGCCGTCACCGTTACAGCCGATCTGATCCAGGCCCCCGCAACCACCGATGTAGATCGCCACATCGGAATCGAAATCGACGCTATTGCAGAGACTCAGCGTCAGTAGCCCGTCGCTGGCTGGAGTGAAGCTGTACCAGATGTCCTGGAAGAAGCCCCCGAGGAAGGTGCCAGAGCACTGGGCGGGATCCGAGGGTTCGGTCGAGTTGGTGGCTCCCACGGTGTTGACCGGATTAGCACCGAGCGACGCGATGATCGCATCGACACACTCGTCTCCATCTGCCGTGGCGACACATGCCGGATCTCCAGCACAATCCGGGTCGGCACAATCGACCGCTCCGTCTCCATCGTCATCCACTCCATTGGAGCAATCTTCTGCTGGAGTCGAGGTACAGGCTGGATCTGCTGCGCAATCAGCATCTGCACAGTCGATGGCTCCATCGCCATCGTCATCGACACCGTTATTGCAGACCTCGATGGGAGTTCCCCCACCGGGTGTGAAGATGATATCGATCTCGCCTGATCCGCCACTGCTACCAAAACTACCGATTCGGATCAGGTAGTTGGTCCCACCTGTTACCGCCAAATTCGAGATGGTCGATGTGAAGTTACTGCACCCTGAAGCATCTCCGTTGCATGCGATCTGATTCAGGGAACCACAACTACCGGTATAGATCAGCAGGTCAGTGTCCCAGCTGGCGATGTTACAGGTCGTGAAGGTCGCCGTTCCATCCTGCGCCGGCGTGTAACTGAGCCAGATGTCCTTGGCGACCTGCCCCAGGAAGGTGCCTGAGCATTGTGTCTCATCGAACCCAACACCACTGTCAGTTCCTCCACCGTTGTTGATGGGACTGATCCCCGCTGCGACCACCGTTGCATCGATGCAATCGTCGTTGTCTGGAGGAGGAGGCGGTGAACAGATGCCCGCAGCATTCATCTCGACTGCGGTCAGCGCGTTCTGGACCTGCACGGCGTCATCTGAGGTGAATACCGATCCCGATGAGCCGCCAGTTCGCGGATCGTTGGGTGTCGTCCCCACCAGATCACTGGCTGCTTGATTGAACAGGGTGTAGGCCTCGTTGAAATCGGATCCCGGTGTCAGGTAGACCGTCAGTGTGCGGAACCAGACCGCTCCCGACTTGATCAGACCGATGCCCGTGACCGTCTGGCCGTTGAAACTCTTGCCGTCTGTGACCATGGCGAAAGCGTGATTGGGGACACCGGAGCCGAAGTGCACTCCGCCGCCATCAAAACCGGGATCGCAACTTGTGGCCTCGTAAAGAGGATCGAGCGCACTGGGAGGATCGCCCATGCACTGAGGCGACCACATATCACGAATGGCCCCGAAGGAACTGTCCTCACCCATCAACCAGCGCACCGATGAATCGCCGCACCCTGTGCGGCCGCTGTTGGGAGTATCGGTGCCCGATCCTGTTGGAGTGGGAGGCCAGGAAGTCCCCCCGGGTGTACCCGCTATTGATGCATTTCCATTCCACAGATCGACCAGTTCCCCGAACACATCAGAAAAGGACTCGTTGAGCTGTCCCGATTGGTTCTGGTAGATCAGATCTGCGGTGTAATCGGTGAGACCATGGCCAAATTCGTGGCCGACGATATCGTCGGTGCCGAGGCCATTGCAGAAGGCAGTGCCCGAGCCGTTCCAGATCGCGTTGGGGCAGATGCCATCATTCCAGTTGGCAGTGGCGACCAGTGCATTTCCCGAGCCATTGAGGCTGTCTCGGTTGAGACCTGCACTGAGCAACTGGTAGAAATCCCCTGTGAAATCATAAATGGAATCGATATTGGCGTCTCCGGTGGGAGCGCCCCCCTCAGTTCTCGTGAGTATTCCCGGCAGTCCACCACCGGATCCATCATAGATCTGTCTGTTGATAGCAGTATGAACCGCCGGCCAGTGATCCAGCAACGATCCATCGATGGCATCGATCAGGACATGTTCTGGCAGCGAGTCGGCTGACCCGACCACCATGTGCCAGGCAAGGTGAACTGTCTGGTCAGATGGATCTCCGTACCAACCGGGATCGACGATCACCAGCTTCTCTTCAAGCGTCTGAGGCGCTTCGATCTTCAATTCACCAGCGGCCAGAAAAATCGCTTCTTCGAGAGTGAAGCGCGGCTTGGTCGCAACGCCACTACGCAGCGGATAGAAGTCGCCGTTGACCGCCAGAAAGTTCCCCTGAGGATCCTGGTGCACGATCAACTGACCCGTGAACACATCGATTCCTCGATAGACCTGCTGGTACCTGTGATGGACATTTCCCAGATCACAGAGCGCAGTACTCAGTCTTCGCAATTCGGAATTTGCATCCGAGATGCCAAAAATTCGTCCGTGTAGGTCAAAAATCGCAAGCGGGTTGTGCCGATCTTCAATACCCGGAATCGGTGCTCCTGCCGGCCCCGTCAGGAGGCTGGCGAGACCGGTGACCCGGGAACTCTCGATCCGAAGTCCATCGACTCCTGGCTGGCGATCCTCGAGGGCCTGAGCCGACAAGGAAGCTCCCAGGAGGATACAGGCGGCAATTGCCGCAACAAACCTGGGGAAGGACATGACGTCCCCTTTCATTACCTCTGTACGCACCGATCCACCACTGGATGGGTACGAACAGAGAACTGCGATGTACCCGTAACTCGGGTACTGAAGTGGCGAGGTCGATTGGAAGGGTTGCCGGGGACTGCAGGTGCAGTCGAAGAGTTGGCCCCAAGCGGAGTGCGCGCAGCATCGCTCGGACCCGGGTGTTGGGATGCAATGAGGTAACCTGCCCGGATGGATTCCTGGCTACAGTCACCGTTTCTGTAAAATCGCTCCAGCATAATTGTCATCAAGGTACGGGTAGCCCACCCGTACACTTGCTTCCCATCCCAGAAAAGCCCACGGAACGCTCCGCCAGAAATTGGATCCCGGGCGGCAACCAGACGTTCCCTCACTACCTCGATCCGGTTTCACCCGGCGATCGGACCGAGAATTTCAAAAAAAGACCCTGAAGAGCGAATCTGCGGCTAAAACGGTGATTCAGCCAGGGAGAAGTGATGATCAGAGTTCAAAATTTACGCAAGGTATTTCGAGTCCACCAGAAGAAACCAGGGCTGGCCGCCTCGATGAAGTCCCTTTTCAGGCGTGAATGGATCGATAAGGTCGCCGTCGCTGGAGCTGATTTCGAGGTTCGCGAAGGTGAGATCGTCGGCCTGATCGGTGCCAATGGAGCGGGCAAGACGACCCTGGTGAAGATGCTATCCGGAATCATCCATCCCAGTTCCGGTGAAGCCACCGTACTCGGACATGTGCCCTGGCAGCGGGAGGACAACTTCCGGAGGCAAATCGCACTCATCATGGGCCAGAAGGCCTCGATGTGGTGGGATCTCCCGGGCGCCGATTGCTTTGACCTGCTCCGTGAGATTTACCAGATCCCCCCCAAACAGTACCGGGAATCGCTGGAACGGCTCACCACCATGCTCGGCATCCAGGGTGAACTGAACATCCAGATTCGACGCCTATCTCTTGGCGAGCGCATGAAGATGGAACTGGTTGCTGCCTTGTTGCACTCTCCCAGGGTCGTGTACCTCGACGAGCCGACGATAGGGCTCGACATCACAGCTCAGCGAGCCGTTCGGGATTTCCTGCTCGAGTATCGTCGCGAAAATGCACCCGCAATGCTGCTCACCAGCCACTACATGGAGGACATCGAGCGTCTGTGCAAACGGATCATCATCATCCGCGAGGGAGCTATCGTCTACGACGGAAGTCTCAAGCGTGTCATGCAGGAGTACGCCCCTTACAAGAATCTGCAGGTTCACCTGCGCCGTGGCAGTGAGCCCGATCGGCAGGTGCTCGAGAAGATGGGGAAGATATCCCGTTGTGATCCTGGCAACATCTGCCTGCAGGTCAGTCGAGAAAAAGTGCCCGAAGTTGCGGCCGAGATATTGCGGCTATTCCCCGTGATAGACCTCTCCATCGGTGATCCAGAGATCAGCGACACCATCGAACGTATCATGGCAGGACGCAGCGGAGATTCTGAATGAGAAGCGGGTCTTTCTTCCTGCACATGATCAGCCTCGAGGCACGCAAGTTGATGATCTATCGGGTCGATTTCTGGGTCACGATGGTGGTCAACATGGTCGCTCACCTGGTCGTGCTCTGGGCCATCTGGAATGCGATCTTCGCCGAGTCGAATCAGCAGCTCATTGGCGGTTGGGATCTGCAGGGAATACTCGCTTACGGTGTCATGGTATTCCTGACAGGACGCATCGTCCGAGGTGGTGACCTGCAGATGACCATCGCCACAGAGATCTACGATGGAACATTGAGTCGATTCCTGGTCTATCCTCGCAACTACGTCTTCACCAAGTACGCCCAGCAACTGGGAAATGTGGCCCCGGACCTGGTTCAATCACTGTTGATGGCGATGGTGGCCATCCCGGCGCTGGGTCTCTCTACCACCGCGTTCATCTCTCCTGCATCACTGGCGATGGCAGTGCCTTCGATCATGGTGGCACACCTGCTCTTCTTCCTGATGAGCCTTCCTCCGCAGTTCGTCGCCTTCTGGGCTGACAATGTCTGGAGTCTTTCGGTGCTGCTTCGCTTTGTCAGCATGCTGCTGGGCGGGGCATTGCTGCCACTGTCACTGTTTCCCGAACCGCTGCAGCAGCTTCTATCGTGGCTCCCATTTGTATACCTGTACCAGTTCCCGACGCTGGTGCTGCTCGGGAAGGTGGGAGTGATCGAATGGGCGATGGGCATCGGAAGTTGCCTCATCTGGTGCGTGATCGTCGGCTGGCTGGCAGTCCCCTTCTGGAAGCGCGGTAACCTGCAGTACACCGGGGTAGGCATCTGATGGCCCGATACCTGAAGCTCTATCTCCAGTTCCTGAAGTTCTCCTTCAGCAGATCTCTGGAATACAGGATGGACTTCTGGTTTCGAATCGTCATGGACTGTGTCTTCTATGCCGTCGAACTCGCCTTCTTCACCATCCTCTACCAGCACACCGACCTGCTGGGGGGCTGGGATTATGACCAGATCTTGATCTTCGTCTCAGGGTTTCTGGTGATCGACGCCATCCACATGACCGTCTTCAGTAACAACATGTGGTGGATGCCGATCTATGTGAACAAGGGTGATCTCGATTACTACATCGTTCGCCCGGTCTCATCATTGTTTTTCCTGAGCGTGAGAGATTTCGCTGCGAACTCTTTTCTGAACCTGATCATCGCTGGTGGCATCCTTACATGGGCGTTGATGAGGTATCCCGGAGACCTGGGAATCGACAACCTGATATGGTTCCTGTTCCTGCTCCTCAACGGCAGTTTTCTTCACTACATCATACAGATGTACTTCCAGATTCCGGTGTTCTGGATTCACACCAACCGTGGATTGGTGAACGCTTTCTTTTCGGCCACGAAATTGATGGAACGGCCAGATCGGATCTATTCTGACTGGACAAGGCGATTCCTGATGACGATCTTTCCTGCCTTGCTGGTGGTCGCACTTCCCGCTCATGTCCTGTTCGACGGGGCCGACCCGCTCGTCATCGGCCAGATTCTGGGGGTCACGGCCGTCGCTTTCCTCGTAATGCGTTCCTTCTGGAACCTGGCGCTTCGGCACTACTCCAGCGCCTCATCCTAGTTGTCGTCGCTCTGATCTGAACCGTTCAAGGCTTCGACGATCCGGGCAGTGACGAGCGCGGCCAGTTTTTTCCGACCTTCCGGTTTGAAGTGGACATCTCCAGGAGCCCTGAACAACTCGCCGGGAAAACCTACAGTGGCTGCATGAAGATCGTTGATGACGATCCGATGTTTCTTCATCAACTTCCTGGCGACCTCGTTGTAGCGGAGATCATCACCCATCTTTCGACCCGTTTCTCCTTCGGGGACAAAGGTGGTGCTGGCCCAGATCAGTTTTGCACCGGTCTTCTTGAGCCGGATGATCAACTTTTCCAGATTCTTCTGGTACTGATCGATCTCGATGGAGATTCGACCATTCTCTTTGCCGCGTTTGAGTGATCCTGGGGGGTCGCGGTAGCACAGATCCCACAGTCCCCAGTTGAAGTGGATCACATCCCAGCTCTCATTCCCGAGCCACTGGTCAATCTTTTTCAACCCGGTGCCGGTGTGCTGAGCATTTCCAGGATTGTGACGCACATTCGCGCGGCCCTTCAGTGCCTCCTTCACGAACGGCGTGTAGCCGATGGAGATGGAATCGCCGATGATCAACACCCTTGGCAAGCCTGTCTTTTCATCCTGATTTCCGGGAGGCTGCTGGCATATCGCCGCCGCCATCGTGGTTCCGACCAGTATCAGAATTGAGCAGAGCATCGCTCGCATCGAGAATCTCCTTTCGGGCAGCTCCGCCCATCAGGATAGCGCATGATGGATCGATGAAAGAAGGCCCTCGTAACAGATGTCACGAGGGCCTCGCGGGTCGCCGGTACCCCAAAGCAGGGGCACCGCCTGATGCCTGAAGATTCGCTAGCTGAACTTGGTGGTGCCCGGACGAGCGGTTTCCACCACCGGTGCCGGCCCGAACTCGTATGCGGGCGGACTCAGGTCCAGCTCGCTCTTGACCATCTCATCCCAGGTGATGGTTTTTCCTGTGTACGCCGCGGTGCGGCCCAGAATCGCCGCAAGCGTGCTGTTACACATGTACTCGCCGTTATTGATCCGATCCCGTTCACCCTTGACCGAACGAAACAGTTCGATCCACTCGGCATCGTACATATCGTTGGGAGATCCGTCAAATCGCCAGTTGACCTCACCGTCGACTCTGTGGCGTTGTATTGCGGCTGTCCCCCTGGTCCCGAATACATAGTCACTGACATCGCCATCAGCACCACTCCATTGACGGCAGGAGTGAAACAACTTCGTGCCGTTATCCCACTCGAACACACAATTGAAGTGGTCGTAGATGTCACCCCACTTCTCATCAGTTCGGCAAGCCCTACCACCACTGGCTGTACACTTGGCGGGGGGAGTATCCTTCATCACCCACATCATCTTGTCGATGCTGTGAATACTTTGTTCCGTGATGTGATCGCCGCTGAGCCAGTTGAAGTAGTACCAGTTTCTGATCTGGTACTCCATCTCACTCCACTCATCCTTGCGGCCACGATGCCACAGGCCACCAGTGTTGTAAGTGCACTGAAGCGTGACGATGTCTCCGATGGATCCATCGTGAATACGATCAATCGTCTGCTGCTTTGAATCCTGGTAGCGATAGCAAAGCCCGCTGACGAGGGTGAGCCCTTTCTGGTCGGCAATGCGGGCAGCCTGACGAACCCTGGCCACTCCTGGCGCATCGGTTGCGATCGGCTTCTCGGCGAATATGTGCTTCCCCGCAGCGACCGCCTTCTCGATCTGCTCGGGGCGGAAGTGCGGTGTGGTCGCCAGGATCACGACATCACAATTGTCGATCACCTTCTCGAAATTGTCCCAGCCAGAGAAACGCATCTCCTCGGGGACATCGACACGGTCGGCGTGATCGCCATCGAGAAGATTCTTGTGAGAACTCTCGAGCCGATCGGCAAAGAGGTCTCCCAGTGCAACAATCTTCACCCTCGGTTCCACATTCAGGGCATTGGTAGCAGCACCCGTTCCTCGGCCTCCGCATCCGACCAGACCGACACGAATCGTCTCATCAGACGAGTTGTGCACCATCGAGGGGAGCGCATCGAGTGCGGTAGTTCCGATCGCAGCCGCAGCCAGCGCACCGCCTGAAGCACTGAGGAATGTCCTCCGGTCAATACCCGATGGAGGCTGAGTCGATGAATGTGGCTGAGTCGATGAATGTGGCTGAGTCGATGAATGTGGCTGAGTCGATGAATGTGGCTGAGTCGATGAATGTGGCTGAGTCGACGAATGTGGCTGAGTCGCTGAATCCTGTGATCCTGGGTCCACGTAAACCCCTTTTCATTGATTGGTCTCCTGAGCCTCGGAGACTGCTCTCATGGTACTGACCAGAAGGTCGCTTCTCCAGAGTTGGTTCTGCTGGGAATGAAGGTTGCGGGGATCTCTCCCAGTACCTGAACAGTTCCATCCAGGGGATTCACCAGTAGTGCCGAAGAGCCGGGAAAGTTACTGATCAGTTGTTCTGCGGCAGCGGGCTCGAGTACGCAGATCGCAGTGGCAAGAGCATCTGCGGTGGCACCATCGGCGGCAAATACCGTGGCAGCGTGGGGCCCTTCGATTCCGACTCCGGTGACCGGATCGAGGATATGGCTGTATCGCCGATCTCCGACATGAATGAATCGACTCGCATCTCCACTGGTGGCGATGGCGCCACGACCGGGGACCAGCAGTCGAAGTGGTCGATCGATTTCGGATTCTTGAAACGCTGACGCTCCGATCTCGATTCGCCAACCGTCACGCCCCGGCGGAGGATCTCCGAGCATCAGGTCTCCACCACCATCGACAATCAGATGGCGAATCCCCACCAATTCCATCTCCTTGAACGCCTCAGCCACCGCGAATCCCTTGGCAATGCCACCGAGATCGACGGCGATTCCCTTGCGCAACAGTTGAACGGTTCCGCCAGCCACATCGATCACCATGCCATCGATACCCATCCCCTGCCGTGCTCGATCCAGTTCATGTTGGCGTGGCAATCGTCCCGCCTTGTGACACCTGCGCCATAACCTGACGAGGGAGCCTACCGTCGGATCAAATGCGCCGTTGCTCGCCTTCGAGATCGCCACCGACAGCGCAAGAACCGCAACCAGGTCATCACTGACAGCCACCGGCTCAGGGTGAGGGGCGGATCTACACAGATTTCTCAATTCGCTGCTGGAATCCCAGTCGGAGCAGGCCTTTTCGATCTGGTCGATCCTGACCAGCGCCCTTCGGGCCGCCTCTTCGACCGAGTCTCGATCTCGATGAAAAACCGTGAGCCTGAAGCGGGTGCCCATCGCGCCGTGATCGATCTGCACCCTGTGCAAGGGAGCCTGACAGCCGCAGCAGAGGATCAGGAGCCAGAGCAGCAGTGGAAATCGATTCCACCTGAGCGGTGAAAAGAAGGCCGCTTCGCCAGATCGTGGCATCTGGACGGGAGCGAGGTAGTGAGACATCATGCCTGCCTTGTACCCGCCCGCGGAGTCCGTGGGCACCTACCAACTGGCAACTGCCTGGGAGGTAGAGCGATGGATTCGCCGGAAGGACACCCTTGAATCTGCTGATCTCGACCTTGTTATCCACTGCACTCCAGATACTGCCTTCGTCTGCTGCCGAAGCCCTTCCTGTTGTGGAAGTTGACGGCCAGACGGTCGAGAAGACACAGTCGCAGCAGATTCCTGGGTCGAAGGTCGAGATCACCTGGGTCTCGATTCCGGTCGGCAAGGAAGGCTATCCCACCTCGATCCAGATCGGCTCTCCAGCGAGTGAGAAGGGGCGCAATGAAGATGAAGGTCCGACCTGGACCGTGACGGTAGAACCCTTCTCGATCATGAAGTTCGAGGTGACCTGGGATGCTTTCGACCTGTTCCGGCAGGAGTACGGCATTCTACAGGATGGTCGAATCTCTGGTGATCGGTCCAGTGAACAGGTGTGGGCCGATGCGGTCAGCATCCCGACCCCCCTCTGGGAACAGGACTCGCGGCCCATCCTCGACGGTCTGGGGACCTCGGGCGGTTACCCGGTCGCAGATGTGACTCAGTTCGCTGCCATGCAATTTTCCAAGTGGCTGTCGAAGAAGACGGGGCAGTTCCTTCGGCTGCCGACCGAAGCAGAGTGGGAATATGCGGCTCGCTGCGGTCAGCAGAGCGCCTTTTCCTTCGGAGATGATGCCAGTCAACTGGACCGATACGGCTGGTACTTCGACAACAGTGAGTACGAGGATCCCGATGCGGGATACCCGGGGTTGGGAGCTGGATACCGAAAGGTCGGCACCCTGGCTCCGAATCGATGGGGTGTCCACGATCTCTATGGCAACGTGTCCGAATGGACCCTCGATGCCTACTCGGCAGAAGGCTACAGCGAACAGGGCGGTCAGAAGTTGCGCTTCTCGGCGGCGGTGAACTGGCCCACAAAAATCTGGCCAACCGTGGTCAGGGGAGGCTCCTGGCAAGACGACCCTCAACGATGTCGTTCAGCGTCCAGAGCAGCGTCGACTCGAAAGTGGCAGAAGCGAGATCCTCAGATCCCGAAGAGTCTCTGGTGGTGTACCGATGCGTTCCATGTCGGTTTTCGCCTCGTTCGTCCGGAAAAACCACCTGTTGCCTCCGAGCAAGCTCGCTGGTGGGACCCCAGGATCGATTCGATTCAGCGTCATTTGAAGGAGGGATACAAGGAACTCAGAACCCCCATCAAAAAACTGGAGCCCGACCAGGATGAATAGGTCAGCGCTGGCACTGTTTCTGCTGATACCACTGTTGTGTTGCAGCATCGAAGCTCAGGACGCGAAATGGAAACGCACCGATTCGGATGATCCTTATCTGCACAGGATCCATCTTCGTGACGCCACAGGACTGACCATCAATCCTCTGGATGCCGATGCTTCCTCGCCGGATCTCGCCAGAAGTTGCGCCCCCTGTCACGATGTCGAGGCCGCATCTGGAGGGCTGCATGGCAAGCAGGGCCCCGACGGTAGACCTGGAGAACCCTG
>Ga0310120_10000494_pt1 | contig 31162 bp, 24 predicted proteins | sample CB27_AW_983_MG_FD_203506 | JGI IMG/M metagenome (GOLD analysis project Ga0310120, IMG submission 203506) | Marine microbial communities from Western Arctic Ocean, Canada - CB27_AW_983 | ecosystem: Environmental > Aquatic > Marine > Oceanic | place: Canada: Western Arctic Ocean | collected...
TACGAGGCCGAGGTCGCGGCGTCTCGCGCGGCCTGGAAGAATGACCGTGATATGGCTGGTGCCGTAGAAGCGATTTCCGATCAGATGGTCCAAGACATCCAAGTGTTAGGTGCTTGCGTTCGCCGCGACTCCCGGCAGGGCGATTGCGTAGTGGCTTTGATGCAAGCCCGGTCCCGTCACGGGGCTCCCCCTGGGTATTTAACATAACGCCCAGGCTCGGACGTTGTGCCAGAACACAGCTTGTATGTCCTATATCCATGTCCTATCCCCGAACCCTCCACCGCCCTCCTACTCGGCCTCGGTCTCGGCGGTCTTTCGATGAGGCGGCGAGCCAGATGAAGGCCTGCGAAGGTTTTTATGGAACGAAGAAGCGGGCGTGCAACTCACCTTCGGAGACCACCCGATCGACATGTCCCTCTGCGACTTCGTCGATCACCTTCGCCCAGAGCGCCCGAGCGGGCTCATTGGCTTCATGGTGGCGGACAATCCACCGGCCTGGAAAACGATGGAAGAGTTTCTTCGCCGCTCCTTGAGCCACGCCTGTCCGCCGAAAACGAGGCATGACATAGAACTCGGCCATCTCGACTTCGACTTCTCCAAGTCTACGCACGAAAGCGAAGCCGATTTCGTTTCCTTCACGAAGAAACACAAAGGGAGAACGGCCCTCCTCTTGCCAATACGCATCGAAATACGGGTAGTCGAAACGTCCTTGCGCGTCCGGCGTGCCGCCGCCGAAGGCACTGAATTCCCGGAGGCAACCCTGCAGCATCCGGTCAATGAGTTCGCGCCTCGCAACATCAGCCACTTCAATGCCGAATTGAAATTCATTCACTTCTGTCATTCGCAGACCGCTCCGATTACCGGGTGGGGATAGGACATTCAAGCTGCCTTCCAGCACAACGTCCGAGCCTGGGCGTTATGTTAAATCCCTAGGGGGAGCCCGTGACGGGAAGGCACTGGCGCGCCGCTGGCCTCAGTCGCGACAGCCTCCGCGTGGGAGATCGTGCGGTCCGCTAGCGAGCCCAGTAGACGGATTGAGGTGCACTCGTCTGCCCCATAGCGTTTGATGGCGTGTTTGGTGCGACGATCAAAGCGGTTATCGCAGCGGTCTTGGTGCTTTTCAGCCTGGTCGCGTCCCCACGGCGCGCATAATGGGCCGAGCCTCGCAAGAGGTACTTGCTGTAGTCCCCCCCCCGAACTCTTTTACCTGGCTCATTTTCAACACCGCATCAGACTAACATGCGTGTATCCCGTCAGCAGCATTCGGACATTTGGACACTCGAAGATGAGGATAGGAAGTAAAAGCTGCGTTTTGTAAATGCCGATAAAACACTCTTATGTCAAATACTCACAATCACTGACGAATTGTTCCGTTACGGGGAAGCAGGAACCTGGATCACTGGCAATGAATGATTTGCTAGCGAATGGATCTTTTTCGACGTGCGCGCCTCAACCACAGCAGCGGAGCAAGCACGAGGCCGATTTCGTATCCAAGCCCGCAAGACACCGCCCCGGTTTCTAGTTCCGTGGTGGCGTATGTGCACTCTGGGTCGTCCGGATAGTCGCTGAAGCCGTCGTTGTCGTTGTCGATTCCATCGTTGCATTCGGATTGCACGTTGTACACGACGCGCACCTTCTTGTTGTCCACGAACTCGAGGTCCCAGAGCTGATCGGTAGCGGGGTCTAGTTCCAGATAGTGTTCATTGTGAATTGCATCGTCGGCGACCACGATGTCGATCGCGGTACCCGTTGCCAGGTTGGGTGCGAAAGGGTCTAGAATCACCTGAATTCGAGAACCCTCATTGAAGAATCCGGTTTGTACGTGAATGTTGCTTACGGTGTTCGCAACGTCGAGTCTGGCGGTGATCATTGCATTGCTTCCAAGATGCAGAAATCCCTCTGCCGTGATCGTCGGACCGGAACCAATCATGATGAAGTTTGCGGAGCCGCCTGATTGACCCAAAAACAAGTGTTCTTCCAACCAGAGCGTCGTCCCGGCACCGGTAATCGAGTAGGACCCCCCACTCGTCTCTTTTCCCGCAACCACCAAATTTGCAGAGCGTACGTTCGAGCCATCCGATTGCACGATCGTTCCAGTTCCACTAACTCCAGCTTGAAGGCCGTGGACACGCAGGCTCGTTGAAGAGCGCGCAAACCTTGCAACACCCGCCGAGCCGAACTGCGACCCGACCGCAATGTTCCCTTCCAACGGGTCCATTTGCGTCTCGGCAATATCGAAGGTTCCCCCGGTCATGTGGTACATGCCTTGTCCCGGCGTATAGATATGATTATTGCTTCCGTCTCTCCAGCCAGATCCGATACCCGTGATACATGAGTCATTGCTTTCGTCACAGTCAACGCGGCCGCCCGTCTGATGTAGAAGGCCAGTCGAATTGTTTCCAATCGAGAAGCCAGTAAATTCGACCGTCGAGTTGCCACTCATATGCCACTCTCCGACACCCATGTTCGTGCCGACGGAACTGTGGGTTCCAACGCTTATCGTCGAACGACAGGCTCGAACGTCACCTCCCGTCTGTTCGAAGCGTCCGCTCGCGCCGTTGTAGCCGATTCGGATGTAACTTCCCATCGCGAGGTCTCCCCCCGACATCTGAACCATCCCCCAGGCCGCAGCGGGGTTGGGTCTCTTGCCGAATCCAACCATATGGTGGAAGTCGAAAACCGGCCTGCTCGCCCATCCGCCGATGTAAAGCGTATTCAGCTCGATCACGTCGTTCTCTTCGATCTGAACAACAGGGTATGGCGATTGCAGTCCGTTCTGGCTCCAAGGAATGTTGAATGATGTCACGTAGACATGATCAACCGTCGACGTTGGTGCGCAGGGGTCCAGGGAGTTGCCGCCGTCGGGAATGCGGGTCTTGGACGTGATGTCTCCACTCCCGTTGACGTCGATCCAGTTGCCTGAAGTCATCCAATCGCGTGTGTATTCGGTTGTGTCTGCAGAACCCTGAAACCAGATCGAACCGTCAAACGCTTCTGCTGCAGAGCCATAAAGGAACGATCCCGCCGCGACCACGACCACAAGCAAGACGATTGGCGCGCGAACCAGACCCCATGGGTGGGCGGGTCGACCGTCGGCGCGAAACCGCCGCTGGGTGCGGAGTGATAGTGCGCAAAGGATGGCCGCCAGTGAACCCAACAGCGAAATGAGGATCGTCGGGTCAGACTTGTAGTTCCACGGCATGGCTGGGGGGATCTGCGCGCAAGTGCCTTCGTTGGGATCGTGGTACCGCGCAATCAGCGCATCCAAGCCATCGGAAGCTCCGATTTCGATGACCCAGTAGTCAGCTGCAGGCTTCAACCCGCACGACGGCCCTTTGCCGAGATTGATCTGGCCAACTACTTCGAGTCCGGCGACGCCCGTAAAGCTTTCAGCGCCCGTCAGGACCATCAGAAAAAATTCTTGATCTTGCGTCGGACCGTTCGCAAGGTCGTCGTAGACGCCTGTTTCATCGAGGTTGTTGAAGTTGTCTTCCAAATCGATCGTAATTCGAGAACCCGTATCGAAGGCGACAGTCCCGCCGACCTCGATGGGCATGACGTGGGGGGAGACCGCGAGCAACCGGACGCCGATCGACGACCTTGCAGACTGCTTGTAGTCACCCGCGACGGTGATCGATCCTTCGAAGCCATTAATGTTGATGCGTCCGGCGCCGCCGGAGTCGTCGCCAAACTCGTCGATGCCAATTCGCACATCACCAAACGAAGTAAAATCACCGCCGGTAAACGACATCTCGCCAAATGCACCCACTTGCGCACCCATGACGACATCGTTCTGCACTTCGACGGTTCCACCCGTTTGATGGAACGAGCCGGTTCCCTTGTTTCCCAAAATCAGGCTGTCGTAATTCGCCGTGGCGGTGTAGTGGACCGAAATACTGCCTCCCGAGCCGAGCTTGTCCCCCACCCTCATGTAGTCAGTCGTGAACGACCCACCACCTTGATGGAAGACACCGGTGCCGGGCATATAGGGATCGGTTGCGATGGCGTGGCCTTTGCCAACGATCGTCCCGCAGGTCTGATACGTGGTGTCCGAGCAAGAAATCGTTCCTTCGTTCTGCTGTAGAAATCCAGACCCCGAGACTCCCACGTCGAAGCCCCGGGTTTTGACTTCGGCGTCTTCGTGGAGTTGATGCCACTGGCCCAGTGAGTCTCCAAAGCCGCCCGAACCCAGAATGATCCGCGTGTTGATGTCGATCAATCCGCTTGCGTGATCGAAACGGCCGTGTCCCCCGCGATACCCGACACGGATCGGGTCGGTGGTCGTCAAGGGATAAGCGGTCCAGAGGTACATCTCCCCCTTCACGTCAGGGCCAGGCATTCCAAGGGAGTCGATCCCCGGCCTCGAGCCATCGCCAGCACTCGCATCGAGTAACGATTCCCAGCCGCCGACCGTGAGCGATTTGACGTCGATCGGCGCATCGCCGGCCGCAAAGACCCGATTCGTTGGCGAGGACCATCCGCCGGGGTTCATCGACGACACGATGACGTCGTCACCCGTCGATGGAACCGAGGGGCCCTCGCCGCCGAAAAACAACCAATTGCCTTGACCGTGCCACTGATCCGGAGCGGCCTGCTGCTTGGTGCCCAACCACGAGTACGTGCTCGCGGAAGCACCCTGAACTTCGAACTGCGCAGTCAGTGAAGACATCCAGAAGAACAACCCGATCGCAGTGAAACAAAGCCAGCTGCGACTCTCGCGTACGGGTCGCAGGCGAATGGTCGTCGTGGGTTGCTTGTGCTGATTTCTCATCTTTGTCTCCGCGTGCATTCGCTGTTTTCGGAACTCACTGTACGTTGGATTCGGCATTGAACCGGCCGAGGCTGTTGTGCCCGACATCCTCGGACACAACGGATCAATCGGTTTCTACGGATTCACGGTGATGGATCTATGCTTGGGGGTTCGAGCAGGTCGACCCGCAAATAGTCCAGATTATCGAGGTGCATATCATTGTCGCGATCGATCCCCATGCTATAGCCAGAACCCGGCGGAACACAGGTGTAGGTAAGCGGCCGAGTCGGTGTCACGGTCGAGCGAAGCGCGGCTTCACCGATGGACCCACCCGCATCGTCATAAAAACCGGTGCCGTTGAAGAACCATCCCCGCGCGACCTCACCCGAGCCTTCGACGCTGACAATTCCCTTGACGATCAGCTCGCACTCGGTGGCGGTGCCGAAGATCGGGGATTCAAACGTGGTCTTCGCGGCGGTGACCATCTTCGCGATTCGAGTGGTCGCCGGCGTCGTGTTTCCGGTCGTCAATGTGACTTGCTGCCCGACCATGGGTGCGAGATCAGTCGGAAAGACCATGATGAACTTTTCGACTTGCGATCGTTCGGTCTTGCTCAAACCGAAGTGGTGGGCACCGAGGAAGCTATCGATGGTGTCGATGGTGCCGTCGTGCCCGAAGCCGAAGCCTCGAACCTGGTTGCCCATGTTCATGCCGGGAGAGAAGTTGGGCTTCATCAACATTCCCGCCATCCCGACCTTTGTGTAGAGGTTGCGCAGGTGGGGGACCTTGAACAGTTGCGTCTTGCCCACGAACGCCTGTAGCCCGCTGGTGCCAAAAAAACCGTTGTCTGGATCGAGGGTGTGACAGTCTCCGCACGTCTTGTTCAGCGGCGTGGGTGTCGGAGTAGGGTCGAATTGCAACTCCCCAGAAATTTCATCGGGCTCGAGGGAATTGTCCAAGTTTCGAACCGGGTTGGGGGGCAGGAATATGTCATTGAGAAAATTGCTGAGGGACTGCATCTCTTCGAACGAAACCTTGCCCTCTTCTGGAGTGTTCGAGACGTCGCGATCCAAAAGGGTTTCAAAGGCTTCGATGAAGTTGTCCAAACTCGTCTTTTCGTCACAGTCGGTGCCCTCGTTGCAGTCGTCGGTTACGGGACCCGACGTCCCACTGGCTAGCGAGGATGAATTGAAGAACCGATCGCCTCGCCAGTGCATGGCCCCATGGTTCGATGTGCCGCGTAACGTTTGCGTAACCATGGGGCCCTTGAGGGGATGAATCGGGTCGCCCAGGCTGTTCGGTAAAGTGTGGATTCCTTCGATATTCGGCTGCGGGTTGGCGGACGTCATCGTGGCACCCGGGTTCCCGAGGTTCCACGCGAGGTGATCCGTGTCGCCAAATACATGGCAGCTCGCGCAGGCCGCCTCTCCAGAATCGGAAGTCGCAAACGCGTCGTAGAGAAGATGACGGGCGCCTACGATGTGCGGGCGCTCCCGGTCGTAGAGCTGATATTCTGCCCTTGGGATCGGGGGATTGAACGGGACGTCTTCAACGGGGACGTCATCCAGATCGAACATCGACACCGTGTTGTCGAACCTCGATAGCACGAACAGCCACCCGTTAACGCTCTCGCTACCGCCTTCATACAACGCGAGCCCGGTCGGACCCGGGCGCGTCGGGATATAGTGCTCAGACGTTCCCGTGACTCCGTTGCCGACGCCGATCGACCCGTCTTCGAGGTCAGCCGTGCCGAACACTCCAATCTTCGCCGATCCGTACGCGGCGAGGTATAGCGTCGAGCCGTCCCCCGTAATCACCATGTCGAGGGGAGTCGACAAACTGTTGACACTTCGACCATTCGATTCGTCCGTTCCGTCGTAGAGCAGGTGACTATTCAAATGAACCGGTGTGATTGTTGGCGCAGCCGGATCGATCACAGAGATTTGCGCTTGCGCGGCCATCCCGATCATCGTCGAGTGGTCGTCTCCCTCGCCTGAAAACAGCAAGTGATTGTTGGCATGGTTGTTCGAAACGAAGACATCCCCACTGATAGGATTCACTGCCATGTTGAACAGGGTGGTGCCGACGCCGGCCGCCGTGGTCGACGTAGCCAGTGTGTCGGCACGGATCTCGAAGACATCCGTATCGGGGAGGTCGAACTTCACCATGCTCGACCAATCGGCGTCGGTGGGCGAATTCTCGCGGTCTCGCCACTTGCCGTCGCGCTTGTGCAAGATGACGCTGGTTTCGGGTGCGGGTTCTGACGGGGACAGCTCCGATGGGCCGCTCACCCGATCGGGAATGTTCACGCCACCAGTCACAGGGTCGTTGCAGGAGTTGTTCGAATCAATTTTGTTTGGTTTGAAACCGTTGCAGACCATGCGTTCTGGGACCGCGGTGGTCTCGTTTCCGGAGTGGAACGCCGCGACGTAAACGGTCTGATAGCCCACTGCCTGTGAGTCGTAGTCGACCGCCAGCGCTCTGGGTGTGTCGGACAAGAAGGTCAAGATTTCGACCGGGACGCCGCCGAGTTCGTCGTCGCCCAGACTGGCCGGATCGAACACCCAGACGTCGGCCCGTTTGATTCCACCGACCGTAGTAGACGTCAGCTGTGCATCGCCCGAGCCCACGACACCCAACAGAGAAGGATCGTCCCGATGTTGCCCCCGATGAGCGGTGGTAATGAACGCTTGGATCGGATCCGTCGTGAAGACGATGTCTCGCGGCTCGTCTCCGACGAGTAGTGTCTTGATCACACGCGGAGGCGTCTGGGTGACATCAACGACGCTAACGCTGTCCGAGAGATGGTTGACGACCCAAATCAGATCTGGCGGGTTGGTTTCCAAGGGATCAATGGGTTGAATCGCAACCGCGGTTGGCTCCATCCCGACGGGCACGGAAGCGTAGTGCGATAGCGCCTCGTTGCCGTCGGTGTAGACGACGTCGAAGATCTCGAGACGCGCGTCGGGGATGTTGGTGACATAGAGACGATCGCCGTCTTCAGAAATAGCAATCGGTCGTACCGGACCTGTTTCGAATTCGATGAAGTCGGGTACTTGAGCGCTGGCGTTCGTCCAGAAAAGTGACAACGCAAAACACGAAACGAAGGGGACCAACAGCGCACGTTTTTGCATTGCCATCTCCGGAGCAGCGTGGCACACAACCAAGCTGCGGTCAGGTTCGCCCTGAAGTCATTATATGGGTATCAACAAAATTCACCTAACCAAATTCATGATCGCGGACGCATTTGTTGTTCATTCCGCAGTAATTATTAGGGCTCAAGTGAGGGGACATTCCCTCTAGGAAATGAGCGGGTCTTCTCGAGGTGTAGTCGATGAAGTGGTTTTCACGCCTGAGCCTCTTTCTTGGCGTTCTCTCCATTGGTTTATCCGGGTTCCTCGTGCTGGGGGATGAGCGGATTCGAGTCGAGGCTTTCGCTGGTAGATTTCCGGGGATAGGACATTCAAGCTGTCTTCTGGCACAACGTCCGAGTATTGGCGGTATATTAAATCCCTAGGGGTGCCCGTGGCGGGGAAGTGGTGCCGCCAGGACTGGGGTTAGTTGTCAGAATGCGAATTGGTGGCCCTATGGCGAACAATGGAGGAAGAAAAAAGAACATGACTTGGTCAAAACTTTTGATGCAAAGCACGATTGCCATTCTGGTCTCCTTCGTATTTCAACAAGCCAACTACGCGAGCGCGCGAGCGCTCCCACTGATGCCCCAACCCTTCGAATACCAGTTTTTTTCGATATCGAAGGAGAGAACGGCACCACCAATTCCACGGCACAGAACGTCTATATGCAACTTCCCTCCTCTCCGATGGGAGCCGCCCCCGTCATTCTCGTGTTTCACGGCCACGGCTATGACCGTCACTGGATGGACAGTAGTGGATATAACCACTTTGATACTGAACTCCACGCACTGATGGATGAAGCGAGCAGGCGCGGCTGGATAACCGCCAGCATCGAAGCCGGCGGGACAGCTTCCTCGGGTCCGGTCAATTACAGCTACGGCAACCCGGAAATGGATCAACGAGTCACGGCCGTCCTCAACGAACTCGAAGTGAGCTTCGGCATTCGGAATCGCCGGATCTACACCCTTGGGTATTCGATGGGCGGGGCCGATGCCCTCAACTACGCCGCACGCCATCAGGATCCCTACGACTGGCGAATCGCCGCCGCCTGGTCGTGGAGCGGGGTCATCGACGTGGCGCACCTCGATGGCGATCCCGTTTTCTTCTGGGCTACCGGCGATTTCGCCAGCGACCCGCTGCCCTACATCGCTGCCTCGTCGGTTAAAACCGATCCCACATGTATCGCCACGGGTATGCTGGGCGCGGGATATGAAGAACGGCGTTCGCAGATTTTCAATACTGCTGAAATCCCCGTGATGGTCACCCGGGCCGAGATGGATATTCCTTCGGCTGTCTGCGGTTACTTGACCGCCGAGGCGTTTGGGGTGGGCGGAGAACTCCCCCGCCTGTCGCTGGACTCAAGCTTCAACAGCCGACACGGGAGCGCCGATGAATTCAGCGCATTTGATATTTGCGAATTCTTCGGGCGCCACCGGGTATCCAATACCCTGCCCAACAGGGGCTACAAAACCGTTGCCATCGAGGATGGGCGCTACGGCTACTTCGATGTCAGCTTGGCCAATGGGTATAGGACATACAAGCTGTGTTCTGACACAACGTCCGAGTCTGGGGCTTCCCATGAGGCTTCGATAATGTTTTCGGAGACGCCAACGGTACCCCAGGTTTCCTCGCCGTCACCGGACTCGATGAGCACTTGCGTCTTGGCCCCTGTGGCTTCTTCCGGATTAAGAATACGAACACGGTAATCCGTTAAGGCAACATCTTTGATCTCAGGATAGAACTCTCGCAGGGGATAGGACATTCAAGCTGGGTTCTGGCACAACGTCCGAGCCTGGGCGTTATGTTAAATCCCTAGGGGAGCCCCGTCGCGGGAGGAAACCCCTCTCCCGACCCGGTATTCGCAGCAGGCTTCACTCGAGAATCACCTGGACATCGTCGACTAGGAAGGATGCCGCGCTTGCCGCCTTTTGATCTGGCCGCGGTGCATAGATGCCAAATTGAACGATGTTGTCGCTGCCGATCGTTCTGAAATTGTCCGTACAGACCGAACTCCACGAGCTGTTCTGGGCGCTGAAGGTCTGGGTCATCACGACACTGTTGTTGCTCTTGACACGAACGTATCCGGTAATCGGCGAAGCGCGGTGACCCCGAAACTTCCGCATTGAGAAGCAGATCCGGTGGGACCTCTGGGGCAGGAGGGCAAGCTGCCGACTTCGCAGGGGCCAATCCTTGCCCTGGGCGATCGAATCGGTCCGCCTGACCAGGGCGGCCCAGTCCACGCCCGAACCGGTTCCATCGGGGAGGATGAAGGCGCGAGCTCCGTTGTTGTCATTACGCCAGTGGAGACGCTTATCGTGGGTGTCGAAATCCATGATCGAGTCTTCTTCGATCACGTTGATGGCCGCAATGGACGCATCGGTTCCCGGCAGCTTGCTGATCGACAGCGCGTGTTCGACTGGGAAGCTCGTCGAGAGCTCGAAGCTGGCCATTTGCCACCCCGTCCCCTTTGTCAACGAAATGGAGTGCGAGTCCACCGGCCCCCAGCCGAATTTTCCGAAGAGGCCATCGAGGGAAACTTCCAGGCCGTTACGGATAGTGGTATTTGCATGAACCATCAGCGAGATGCGATAGGTCGTGTTCGACTTGAGGTTGAGTTTTTCGTGACGCAGCGCCACGCTTTGCCCGACGCCACCCGTGGCCGGCAGATGGACAGACTGGTCTTTCGGCCTGAAATCGCTGGGTACCGTCCAGGGAGCGAAAGTCGTCCAGAGGGCGTTTTGCCGTTCGCTGGCGAAGTTGAGGGCGTAGTGATCTCGCTTGCCCTCGCCGTATTCCCATTCGATGTCCTCCTGCACGTCGAAAAGGAGATTGCCGTCCTTGTCGACCCCGCCGAGATAGTCGGCGGGATCGAGCCCGTGGGTTTGGATTTCCCGGGCGTTGACATTTGCCCGGGTGCTTACGCTCGCACGCGTCAGGTAATCGTAAATGGACAGGGACCATCGAAAAGGGCCACCGTTTCCGGACGGTGCCACCGAAAGCGGTCCGACCAGTACGCGGTGACTCTTCGAACTGATCTGCGAAGACCCCGACGCGCCGGCACGTGCCCATAGGTTGGTCTCGGTCGCCGTATTGTCGAATCCGGCAGGCGTCGTCCAGCTATCGGCTTTCGTGCTGACGACCTGACCGTCCGAGTAGAGCATCTGTTCATTTCTTCCGAGATTATCGACGGGATTCTTCCAGACGCTGTAGATACTCTCGCCGACCATCGGAGACCTGGCGTCGAAGTCGAGGTATCCATATTTATCGCCCGGGTTCACGCCATTGATGGGCGGGCAGTAGAGGAGATGCAAGTCCGTATCCGCAAAGGTCTGGTAGAGGGGATTGCATCGTACGGTTTCGATCTGGGGCTGCCTGAAATCCATCTCGCGATAGAGAACGAAAGCAAAGAGACCGGTATTAAAGCCACAGTGGGCGGCGGTCATCACGGTATTTGGACCGATCAGGGTGGCCGAGCATCCGCCGACAATGCCCGTAGCCGCGTAGCTATGGAAGGTCACGTCGGGGTCGGCCAAGTAGCGGCGGGAAATCACTTCCACAGTGAACCCCTTGGGGTTTTCCCGGTTGATTGCCCAAACCACGTGAGGGACGGTGCAAAGAACAAGAAGAGCAACCAGCAGGCGCATCACCCTCGCCGAAACAAATGGCAGCCGGCCGGCCCTCGATCTCCCAGCGATTTCAAGTGAGCGGGACTCTTCGCCCAAAGCGCAGAGTACCGCGCTGGAGGGAGTTCTCGTTTTCCATCGAGCGAGCGGCGCAAATTCAATTCCTAGACTGTATTCAGGATTCGATTGATTCAGCATTTCATATTTCTCCGTTGAAGAGGTGGCTGGATTCTTTGTCTCGGACCACACCGAGATTTCCCATGCGCCTCCTTGCCGATGGACCGACTGGTGTCGTAGTTGCCTGCGAACGGGTTAGAACCATCGGCTGTTTGTGGAAGGTGAGTCGTTGGGAACCCGAAAAAATGAGTGAACTGCTTCACACCCCGACCGGCCCGCTTGGCGAGAGCCGAGAAAGGTGAGAAAAATCACAAAGATAAGGACGCAAAGAATGAATGTTCTTGGGATCGAAGCGGGGGAGCGAACGTCAGTGGCCGAGTTGGGAGACTTGCCATAGGCACGCAGCGAGATCTCTGGGCGCATTTCGCGAAACTCATTGCGGATTCCCATTTCGATATGGACCGAATTGGGCCCGATACGAACCCCGAGGAGCCGCCTTCTACTACTGCCGTCTGCTCTCACCGAGGCAGTTCCATCCCGCTCGGGGCATCTCGTCATAGTGCGCGCGGCGTGGGTGCGCGTTCTTCCGAGGGACCGTCGCTCTCTTCCAGGCAGCCGGTCGGCGGTTCAAATTCCTCCCGGGACGGCGCTGGAGGACCGCTCGGGGCTCCGCTCCAGCGTGGTTGCCAAATCGCGGGGAGCGAGCCCTGAATTCGTTTCAGCCCCTCGGAACGATGCGTCTGCGCTCAGATCAGCCCGGGAGAATCCTTCACCTGGACGCCGAGCTGCGGGTTGATGGGGATAGGACATTCAAGCTGTGTTCTGACACAACGTCCGAGCCTGGGCGTTATGTTAAATACCCAGGGGGAGCCCCGTGACGGGGCGGCGCCAGCCGCCCACAGGTCAGCGGTTCGAGTCCGCTCGTCGGCTCCATTTTTCCTCCCCCACCCGAGACGCGAAGCCTCCGCGAACCCCAAACCGAGTCAGGCGACGCAGTCGCCCACAGGTCAGCGGTTCGAGTCCGCTCGTCGGCTCCCGCCACGGGCTCCCCTAGGGATTTAACATAACGCCCAGGCTCGGACGTTGTGTCAGAACACAGCTTGTATGTCCTATCCCCTCAGCCGGAGCATCTTTTCGGGTAGTACTTCGAGCACCTCCGCGGGGCAGCCAAGGTACTGGTTCTCCTCCTGGCGGAGCCAGCCGAGGCTGTAGTGGACGATGAGCCCGCTGCGGTCGCGGTCGGTGCTGTTCGCGCCAGCGCCGTGGTAGAGCGAGCCCGTGTAGAGCAGCACCGAGCCTGCGGTCATCTCGGCGGGCAGGCTGTCCTCCAGGGAAAACTGCTTCAAGTCTTCGTCCAAGTGCGAGCCTGGCACGACGCGGGTGGCGCCGTTGGCCTCGGTGAAGTCGGTGAGCGCCCACATGGTGGAGAAGGTCGAGTCGAAACCCTGAGGAAAAGGAAACATGTCGAAGGCCCACTGATCGCGGGGGATAGGACATTCAAGCTGCATTCTGGCACAACGTCCGAGTATGGGCGTTATGTTAAATACTCTGTGGTTCGGCATGGCAGTGGTGATCGCCTTTGGGCTCGGTGTGGGTACACTGCTTACGCTTGGGGTCGTACCGGTTCTGTATGCCACACTCTTCCGCATTCCAATTCCACAGCCGAACTGAGGCGCCGAACGCTCCTTGTTCCTGGTAACCAATACTTCGATTTCAGCCCATGGTGCGGTACAGCGTATGCCGATGCTGTGACCTGTGGCAAAGGAGGAAGCGTCGGACCAAGTCAGCTCGGGGAGTTCGCGTTACGCGCGTATCGCCATTCGTCGAGAGCGCCAGAGGACGACGAAACCCATTGCCGCTGCGACGAGCAAATGCGCCGGGGGCCCCATGGCAGGCACCTCAACCAGCTCGCTGGACTCAAAGTTCAGATGGGTAATGGCGCTTTCGTTGGACACGACCACGCTGTTTGAGGCTTGCACGATGTACGTTCCGGGAGTCAGAATCAGTTCTGCGTCAATGGGCAGGAAGGAACCAGGACTATTCATGCTGATCTCCTGGTAGAAGAGGTTGGTTTCGCAGCTCCCGTTCTTGCAGAGCCACAGCGAGGGTTCGGCTGATCCAGTCCGGCTCATATCCCCGGTGAGTACAACCGTTGTCATCGAAGTCAACTCGAAGGCAACCCACAGTCCCTCATACGCACTGAAGAGCTGGCTACCACCGCTGCCGATGGATAACCCCGCTGTGAGCGAGAAGTCTCTCGGACCAAAGACCGTCTCGAATTCAATAAAGTTTCCCGCCTCGCCGAAGGTATAGCCCGTCGGCGGTGTCGGAACGGTGCCGGGGGCGGGGCCGTTGTAACTACCATCCGAGTGGTCAATGTCCCAACTGGCGCCTTGGGCGTAGAAGGAAATTCCGGCAGCCGCGAACCCAGGCAACAAGAGAATAAGAGGGACGCTACACGCCAGGAACGTTGTGAACCATCGAATACTACTCCACCACATGCTGCCTCGTTTTTTTCGCATATAAGGTCTTTCCGTGAGTAGAGGAGTTCATCAACCTTCTCCCAATCCAATCAAAGTAGAGAATCGCTTCGTTTCCATTTCGAGCTTGAGTACCGGCCGAAACAATGTCAAGGGATTTAAATTGGACGTGACACGTCGGCGAAAAACACTCAAAGAAAAAACTTAAAAAAGAAGGGCAATCCCCGCACCGTTCTCGAGCCAAGAGAATGTCGCCAACGCATGAGGGGCGAGAAGATCGGCCGACGAAGGAAATTCTCCTACTCTTACCCCCCCGAGTAAAGCCAAGACGAAGATCGTCAGTGAGATCGGACGAATAAAGTCGGACAGTTTCTGACAGTACTTCATGCCTTGTGTGCCATCAGTGTGTACATGTTCGGCAGCTTGTTCAGAACAGGGCCCCGTGACGGGCGCGCCCGAGAACTCTGCTCGGGCGGATGTGACGGGCGGCGAGTCACAACGGGACTCGGCCTCGTGTGGCGATCCAGGCATTGTCAATGTAGGCGAAGGTCGGATCGTCGAACGCCGCGAGCATGCGGTCGAATCTGGCCTGAGAGAAAGCCCCGCTAGCGAGAACCAGCGAGCGAGCGATCTCCAGCGAGTCTCTCCGAAACTGTGCTCGGAGAGTCCCACCGATCGCGATTGCGCCGTGACTGTCTGTCTCCAACTCGCTAAGGCCCTCGGCTAGCAACGCCCCGAAGACATTGCGGCCCGCGTAGCCATCGATCCTGCCTCCCTGCGTCATGATCGCGCGGAAAGCGACTAGGTCTCGCGCATGTGGATGCTCGGGGTCGCAGGCTTCCATCGGCCCGTAGTCTGGTTCCTCGCACAGGATCCATCCGCCCGGTCGCACCGATTGCACGACGTGCCGAACGGCGGTCTCGAGATCGCCAACGTGGGCCAGAACGGCGCGGCAGTGAGCAAAGTCGAAGCCGCCCGGGCGAACCGGCCCATCCATGATGTCGTGAGTGGCACCCTTCCGGCCAGGGCCAGGAAAATCATCAAGAAATCGTGGATCTCTGTCCACTGCAACAACGAGGCCTTCTGGGCCACAGCGTTCCGCCAGCGCTCGCGCAATGGAGCCGGCACCGGCTCCAATCTCCACGGGGGATAGGACATTCAAGCTGTGTTCTGACACAACGTCCGAGCCTGGGCGTTATGTTAAATACCCAGGGGGAGCCCCGTGACGGGGTGTGTTTGTGCGTTTCTTCAAAAATGGATTTGAAGGGGGCAAGCATCGACTGCATCTGTTCGGCTAACTCGAATTCAGTTTCAGATAGAAGCTGGGATCGCTGGTGGAATTCATTCAGCAATCGGTTCGCTTTATTTTCGTTTGCTTGATCGAAGGTGTCTTTCTTCTTGGCTTTCTTCTTTGATGCTGGCATTTGGGATTCTCACTTTCTCTGGTTCAGGAGTTTGGTCATTGCTTCAAGGATGGAGGCTGTCAATTGAGCTTGGGCATCAAGGGCTTTGGTGACGTCTTTGTTCGCTCGGAAGTGGATAGGAAGAATAAGCCCCGGATTCGCTCGCGCGTGCTCCGGTTGGGGGTCGACCTTCGGAGATTCAAGATAGAACGTGACGACTTCTTCGTAGGGTGTTGCACCGGTGTTGATGCCGCGATGAATGCGTGCGTCCGGCTCATCCCAGCCAGTCGCTCCCGGCTGCACGGGTATCTGGATCTCCTCGCCGCTGTCTCGATATTCAATCGAGAGCTGGTCTCCCCGCACGATGACGGTAAAGCGATGGCAAGTGTCCGTATGCCACGGCATAGCCTCGCCGGGCGCGAGCACGAGTCTGCGAATCACGAGGTCGTCGCGCTGGGTGATCACTTCCATCTGCATGAGGTCTCCCATGGGAGCGGCGGATAGGAAGAATAAGCCCCGGATTCGCTCGGCGCGAGAGTATCGGATCTGTCGGATTGGCTTGCAGCGGCTCGCGAGGCTCGGGCGCGGGAGCCCGCCGGCGAGCGTCTGATCCGGACCGCCTTCCTCCCCAGGACTCGCAGCGGACACTTGCACCCGGCAGTCGGACCGTCATCATGACCGGGAAGGCTTGGCCTATTGCAAAGCCCTCGCTCCGGAGTGACAGATGGGAAAGGTCGCGTTTTGCGGATTGGGTCTGATGGGTGCCGGCATGGCTGGACGCTTGCTGGGCGCGGGACACGAGGTTCGCGTCTGGAACCGGGCCAAAGAGAAGGCTGGCGGGTTGGTCCAAGCCGGCGCAACACTCGCCGCGACGCCTCGAGAAGCGGCCGAAGGCGCAGACGTGGCCTTTTCGATGGTCTCCGACGACGAAGCCAGCCGTGCAGTCTGGACGAACGAGACAGGCATGCTCGCCGCCCTCGAGCCCGACGCGCTCGCCGTCGAGTGTTCGACACTCTCCCACGCCTGGGTCGTGGAACTATCACAGCGGGCGAGCGAGATGCGGCTCGGCTACATCGACAGCCCGGTAACGGGACTGCCCGACGCGGCCGCACAGGGCGACCTCACCCTGTTGGTAGGCGGCCGGCTTGATGTCCTTGCAAGCGCCCGCGCCTACCTAGACCCACTGTGCAAGGAGCTCATCCACTTCGGACCCATCGGCTCCGGTACGGCCTACAAGTTGATCGTCAATCTCCTGGGCGCCGTCGAAATTGCGGCCACCGCAGAAGCCATGGAAACCGCGCGCCGCGCGGACCTCGACCTCTGCCAGGTCGCGGAGTCGCTGGCAAAGGGCGCCGCCGGCTCGTTCCACGTCGGTCGTCAGGCGCGAATCATGGCCGTCGAATCCCACGCGGAGAACCTCGCCTTCACCACGGACCTGCGGCGCAAGGACACGCGATACGGCGTCGCCCTATCGCACGATCTGGGAGTAGCCGCAGCGCTCGGCGACCTGACGCTGGCCCAATTCGATCACGCTTCGAATCTGGGATTCGGCAGCCAGAACGAAAGCCATGTGCTCGATGCGGTTCGAGACAAAAGCGAGAGCTAGCAGCGTGAGCGCTTCACGTCGTCAGAATCGCCTCGACTCGATCCAGCAGCTCGTTGCGTCCGATCTGCTCGCCGAGCCGTCCTGTGAATGGCTCCGTGATACAGAAGGGCTGAGCCAGGTATTGCAGCAGCCTGTGCACACGGCCGATTTCAACTCGATCCTCGCCGTCGCACCGCTGGCCAATGAGGCTGAAGTCGGGGTCGAGCTCGCGATACCAATCGAACAGCCGCCGGGCAGCGGTCGCGAGGCGTAGGTGGCGGTCGCCGACCCTCTCCTCCCGGAGCGCGTCGGAGATCGAGAACCCGGGATCGATCGCCGGAAACAGGTGCTTCTGTGCGCGGAGTCGATCCAGCGTGAGCTGGGCAGAGTACGGAGGCTCGAGATCGGACCAGACTTCGCTCTTCTCGGGGAATGCGGTGACCACGATGGTCGTCACCGAACCCAAATCCGACGCAGCCGACAAGCGTGCCAGGCTGCTTTCGATGTCGCTCTCAAAGCCATCCGCAGTCAAGAGGATCGCCAGGACATCACGGCCGGCATCGCGAAGCTTTTCAGCCTGCTCGAGTCCTCGCTGGAACGCATCCCGCCGAGCTCGCGCTGTCTCGTCGAAGCCAGCCAGACTTTGGTGGATGTGCTCCTTGAGACCAAATTCGGACATCTCAGCTTCGAAATCGCCCAGATCGTAAGGCGGCTGTGTGAAACCGGTCCAGATCGCCGCACCAGTATCCAGAGAATAGAATCGCTGACAGAGCTCCCCCAGGAGCACGAGCATCCCGACGCCCGCCTTGAAAGGCATCCGAATCAAGCCGCCCCGTGGAAGCGGTGCGAAGAGATCCAGCGCCTTGATCCCCGTGTGCACCACCCTCCCATTCGCCGCCAGCGTGCTCTCACGCGCCGGAGGGGAAGCGGTCGTCTCCCCTTCCCTTCCCTCAAACGACTCGATCGTGCGCGCCAACTCCATGTGGGCGTTGGCTCTCGCCCACTGCGCGGCAGTTCTGCCCGGCACCTTGGCGTCATCCTGTCCATCTGCTGGAGCAAACTGCAGAGGGAACTTGGCGCCGCCATCTCGCACACTCGCGTCCGCTTCATACTCGAGGAGCAAGACGACCAGCTCGCTCGATCCGCGCATGGCCGCCAGGTGTAGCGGGCTATTGCCGCTGGCTGATGTCACGTTGGGGTTGGCTCCACGCGCGAGAAGCTCCCGTGCGTGGGCCGGTCGATTCAGGAGCGTCGCGGCCCAGATCGGTGATTCGCCCGTGACGCAGCCACACACGCCGTCTACGTTGGCTCCAGCATCGATCAGTAGAGTTTGCATCACGAGATCGTCCCGTTCGATCGCCGTTATCAGGGCCGTGGCCTTATTGGCGAACGGCAGGACGCCCTCGAAGACGAGACTGGCGTCCCACTGCTGCTGGGCGTCGACCAGCTCGGGCTGGAGGCCGATCAACCGCTTCACCTCACTGTGATCGCCTTGTCGCAGAGCGATGAAGAAGGCCACTTCGAGTGCGAAGTCGTTGGTATTGGAGGGTCTCATCCTCTCGATCGTCTCTTGCATCAGGCTCTCTCCCTCGTTGCGGATGCGCCTGCGCGCATCTCTCAACCGCTTCTTGATGGTGGATAGAGGCAACTCGAGGAAGTCAGACAGATGCGACCCCGAGACGTCGGCGAAGTAGTGCAGTGCCACGATCAGGCGCTCTTGCGCCGGCAGTGCTTCAACGGCCAGGCGCAGGTGTTCGCCGCGTTCGTCTGTACTCAGCTGGACACTCGAATCAGGTGCGGTCGAGCGAACTTCGCGAGCAAACTCCAGCGGAGTCTCGGGCAGCCTCTGGCGACGAGTGATGCGGTCACAGTGCTTGCGTACAATCTGGCGCAGCCAGCCCGGAAAGGCAGCCGGCGTGCGAAGCTGTGCCAGGTGCAGATGCGCCTCGAGAAATGCCTCTTGCGTGACATCCCGGGCCGACTCGATCTCGCCAAGCCAGCCATAGGCGCAACCCACGGCTAGATCCTGAAACAGGATCACCAACTCAGTAAAGGCCGCTAGGTCACCTGCCTGCGCGCGCTCGACAACCTCTTCGTATTGTTGATTCGGCACTTCCTACCCCGATTTCCTTGACCTCAACAAGAAAGACCCGGCCGAGAGGACACCGGATACACCGGAAGTAGCGAAATGAGGGCGGATAGGAAGAATAAGCCCCGGATTCGCTCGGCGCGAGAGTATCGGATCTGTCGGATTGGCTTGCAGCGGCTCGCGAGGCTCGGGCGCGGGCCGAAGACGAGCTGAATCGGATCGACAACCGTCCCGTCGATCGTCAGGTACGAAGCCGCCTGCGCTGATCCAGCTACGAGCAGCATCGCCAGGCCCACCACGAGCCGTCCCAGCCGCATATCCGCGCCCTCCCAGGACATAGAGCCCCGAGAAGGAGGTGGACGTTTTATGTGGGGTGGTGGCAGGAAAATCGGGAGAAACCGCTGTGGGGTTACGTGGTGCCCCAAGAGCGTTTGTGGCAGAAAAAAGTCTCTACGGGGCCAGAAAGCCGCGGAGGCGGGGCTCGCTTCTCGTGCCCCCCTGAACGTGCGCAACTTGGGCAGGGGGGATAGGACATTCAAGCTGTGTTCTGACACAACGTCCGAGCCTGGGCGTTATGTTAAATACCCAGGGGGAGCCCCGTGACGGGCAGCGCTCGCCGCCCTTCCCGCCCGTGGCGGCGCCGCTCGGCGGTCAGAACTTTTCATTGCGGCTTTAATCCTGTCCCAGACCATCAATCGCGTCTGCCGTTGAGACCTTTTTGATTGCGAGGCTCATGCAGGCGGTCTGAGTGTCTGCCCCATGCCATCGGTAAAGTTCTCCATATCGGTTACCCCGGAATTTCGAGATATCTGACTCACACTTGAAATGACCATCGGTCAGATATATAGTTGACCAGTGGTCACTTACGGTTCGGCGACTGTGTGCCCAACCTGGGCGAGCAAGCAAACAAAGAAGCTGTGTGGAGACACTCATGAGTTCATCTGCGGTGATTAATCAGAGGGCGAGAAGCGCAGAACAAAAAGCGCTCCGGCGGCAAGCAGTGCTGGACGCCGCCGAAACGTACTTCCATCAGGTTGGCTATGAGGCATTCTCCATGGCTCAACTCGCCAGAAACACCGGCCTGGCCAAAGGAACGCTCTACCTTTATTTCAAAACCCGGGAAGAGATTTTCCTGACCCTCTATGACCAAAGCTTGATTCGATGGAGCCAGGTTTTCATCGGTGAATTATCTGATCCTACAACGAGTAAGGCGTATGCCCAGTCGCTCTATACGACGGCCCTGGCCGATGGCGTCTTCCTGCCTTTGCTGATCAGACTTGAACATCTCATCGAGCACAATGTTGCGATCCCTCGGCTGATCGAGTCGAAGCGAATATTCATAAAGCAGGTGGACGTTCTTGCGAAACGATCATCCACAGCGCTCAGATTGAGCGCAGCGCAAGCAATCGAAATCGTAAAAACAATGGGGGTCCTGCTGATCGGTGCGACGCAAACCGACCAGCGCCCATCATTGGATAACGAAGAACTACCTACGGATGTGCAGAAACTGATAGCCAGTTTTTCGTCTGAACCGCTCTTCATCAAGAATGCCGTCCGCATCATTGAGGGCATCCGCGCGGAAGCCTCATCCACCATCTAAACGAGTCAGACAAATCAAACGCTTAGGCGAATCACGACAAATCGCTTAACTGAAAACAACGCAAAGCAATCTCGGAGAGAAACCATGGGCACAGCCGAACACTACAACGTCACCGATTTGACCGCACAGAACCTGAGCGCACTACTCGAACGACAGAGAAAGAAGTTCCGTGCTGAGGGCGAGGTCACCTATGCGACACGAATTGACCGCCTGAAAAGACTCAAGGCACTGATTATCGAAAACAAGACAGAGTTTGCGGCAACAACCAAACGCGAATTCAACGATGCTCGATCCTACGAATTCAGTTTGTTTTCAGAGTTTGCGTCAAAGGTCGAGGCAATCGACTATTCGATGAAACATTTGAAAACGTGGATGAAACCAGAGAAGCGAAAAACCAATAAACCGATGAACTTATTGGGGGGGAAAAGCCAGGTCAGGTATTTTCCCAAAGGGGTTGTGGGCATCATTTCTCCCTGGAACCTACCCTTCGGCCTCACTGTTGCGCCTCTGACCAGTGCGCTGGCTGCCGGCAACCGAGCGTTACTGAAGCCTTCCGAGTTCGTTCCTGAAACAGCGGCATTATTTGCCGAAGTTATCCCCCAATATTTCTCCGAAGATGAAGTCGCGGTCGTAACCGGTGGTGCAGAGATCGGTCAACAATTTGCGGAACTGCCTTTCGATCACCTTCTGTTTACCGGATCCACTCGTGTCGGTGCGCAAGTGATGCAATCCGCAGCAAAAAACTTGGTGCCCGTCACACTAGAACTTGGCGGCAAGTCGCCTGTCGTCATTGGTCGCAGCGCAAAGCTTGAACTCGCAGGAACACGTCTGACATTCGGCAAGCTGTTAAACGCTGGTCAACTCTGCCTGTCACCAGACTATGTCCTCGTGCCCGAGGAACTGGAAGAGCAGCTCATTGCACGGGTCTCTTGCGAGACGCAGTCGATGTATCCGAACATCACCGAGAATACGGATTATGCGGGTGTTTTTAACGAAAGACACTTCGCAAGGTTGCAGGGCTACATTGATGACGCAGTTGCCAAAGGGGCTAAACTCACCATCGTCGGTGCCGACAAGACGCGTGCGTCCGAAGGCAACCGTCGCATGCCTCTGCATATTCTCCAGAACGTCAATGAGGACATGCAGGTCATGCACGAAGAAATTTTTGGACCTATTCTTCCGGTCATGACCTATGCTGATATCACCGAAGTACCGAACAAGATTGAACCCCGTCGAAACCCCCTCGCCCTGTATTACTTCGGCAAAGACAAAAGTGAGCAGGAGTACCTACTCAGTCACGTGCAAAGTGGTGGTGTTTGTATCAATGATATTACGCTTCACTACGTGCAAGAGGATCTGCCATTTGGTGGTGTTGGCGCCTCTGGAATGGGTGCCTACCACGGCCCGGAAGGGTTTAGAAACATGAGCCACACCCGCGCGATTTACAGTCAAACCATGATCGATGTCTTGCCGATCATTGGCGCACGCCCACCCTTTGGCAAAAAGTTTCGAAAGACTATCAGCAAAATTCTGGGCGAAATCTGAATTCAAGCGCTGACGGCAGCAAACAAGAAGGCCCGTAACGGGGCTCCCCTAGGGATTCAACATAACGCCCATACTCGGACGTTGTGCCAGAAGACAGCTTGAATGTCTTATCCCCGTGATAGAGGCTGATGGAAACAACCCGACAAGCCTCGGTGTGAGCGGCCAACAACCTGCATGGAGCCCCGATGGAAAAAGCATCGCTTTCTCTTCTGACTCGTGGATCTATGTGATGGAGGATGACGGGAGTAACCCGACGAGTATCGACACGGGAGGTGAACATCCTGCATGGAGCCCCGACGGAAAACGCATAGCTTTCTCTTCTGGCTCGGGTGAAGGCTCATCCATCTATGTGGTAGACGCCGATGGAAGTAATTCCCAGGCACTCACCGATTATCGGGGGATAGGACATTCAAGCTGTGTTCTGACACAACGTCCGAGCCTGGGCGTTATGTTGAATCCCTAGGGGATCCCGTGACGGACCAGAAGCACCAAGCCGAAGACGATCGCTCGCGTCATGAAACCTTCCCTCCATTCAGAACACCCAGTATCGGCGGTGCAGAAAACGCTGCTTGTTTTGCCTTTTTGCGTATGACACAGGAGAAATCATGCGACGGACACTCAGGATTCTTGCGGCACTATCAGGTCTCGTGGCTCTAGTTGGAAGCTCGTCAGCCAATGCCGAGCTTCAAGCGCGGCCGTGCGATACGCCAACTTACGAGCACACGCGCTTTGTAGAAGAACTGGGGATGGACCAGACCTTCACGGTCCACTGCAGAGTTCTCGTCAAGAACAGTGACTTCGGAACGAAGCCCAAGAAGAACTTGGTTTTCATTGGGATCGGATTCAGCGGCGAAGATGACCCGAACAGTGACTTGAACTTGAAGTTCAGGGCAAGTGTCGCCAAGTCTCTAGAAGATGATTTTGACGTCGTTGGTTCAATGTCGAAGCACGTAATGGACGCATTCGATATTTACGAACTGGTTGGTGATTCACCAGAGAACGGCTTTACCATTAAAACGGTAGGTGGTGGCGCATTTGATTTTTCGACGGTCAAAACCACTGCGCTTGGCTTTATTTTTACGGACCCGTCGTTGCTCAGCATCGGTCAACATGGATTCGTTAATTGGGGCAATCCTGCCTATACGACACGCCCAGACTTGCAGATCTCGAATGATTGGTTTCCTAACTTTGGACTCGCTGGGCCTGATCCAGACCCCCTTGATGAAGACGTTCAAGTTGAAGTCAACTACGTGATTTTCATTTTCAACAACGTTGTGGGCAATTACCCGAACGTCCCACAGGCTGCATTCGGTTCAAAGACGTTCGCATCGTTTCCCTACCTGTTCCTATCGGGGCCGGCGGGAGATTCCCAAATAACTCACAATAACTACCCACATGAGCTCGGCCACACACTTTCGATTGAGTTCGAGGGCGAAGTTGCAGGGAGGCCGGGGATACAGAATGTAAAGAACGAGGGTTTTAGGGACGACCCGCCGTTTTCCAATAAGCAGCATGCGGAACCGAACCTAGCTCTCGGAAATCAGTGCCAATATTCGAGTCTTCACCCACAGTGGCAACAACTGTTGGACCCCACCCCTGAACGCTACTCACCGGATGGGTTCACGTATTTCCGAAACCAGACATTGACCGAATTCACGCCCCGCCCTCATCCAAGTCGCAGCGTTGGAATTTACCGGACTGGCGTTTATGGAGGGTCTAGCAATGGCGAGTTTTGTTTCCCGAATGCCGCCGATATGATGGGAGACTTCCCAATTAATGACTTCCTGATTCACACGACGCCTACCAATAGGGATTGGAAGACCGTTGGGGCGTTTCACGATCTTCACCTGAATAACTTGTTTTGGGACTACCGCGACTACACCTTCGACAATTCCTACGTGGGTGATTTTAATGGCGATGACCTTGATGACGCTCTCGTCCACTCGGGAACAACCTTTGAGGCGTTTCTATCCAATGGCGAAAACATCGACGCCGCGGGAAGTCAAAACATTGTCGTGAAGCCCCACAGCTCTCTACCAGCGCTTAACGATTGGGTGATCGTCCCGTCCAACGAATACTTAGTCGCCAATTTCGACGATACCGACGGCGACGACCTGTACGCGATGAACTACGACACAACCACGAACCAGGGTCGGGTTGCAATGTTGCGCTCCGTTGCTGAGGTCCACACGCGCAGCGGCGTCTACTTCGGGACGTCGATTCCATGGTCGTTTGTACTGGATAGAACCGTAGATTTCGAAGTCATTCAGAATTACGGTCCCTCGCTTCCCGACGCCCCATTCCCACTGACGCAGGACGCAGAGTTCTTCGCTGCCAATCTGAACGGTGACGATCTAGTCGACTTGATCGTCGTCGATACGGACCCCAATTCAAACCGCGTGGCCATGAAGTACGTTTCAAGTGGCACATCCCTTGGCCTCCTTGGCACGCACTACCTGGACCCGGCCGGTGATCTCGATCTCGACGGCACAACCAACTGCGCGGACAACTGCATCGACGTCGCCAATGCAGACCAATTGGATAGCGATGGCGACGGGTATGGAAACCAGTGCGATTATGACTTCAACGACAATTGCATCGTCGGCGATGCGGACACGCAACTGCACTGCAGCGGCGCCCCTGCGGTGCGCGCAGCTTGAAATCGCCCCGCGACGGGGCTCCCCTAGGGATTTAACATAACGCCCAGGCTCGGACGTTGTGCCAGAACCCAGCTTGAATGTCCTATCCCCGATCCAGTTCGCCTCAAGCGACCCCCAGGCCAAACCCGCAGCGGCTCTCCGAACGCGTTCGGGATGTGATGCGCCGGCGTCACTACAGTTTGCGCACCGAGAAAGCCTATATCGCGTGGATGAGCGGATATGTGTTCTATCACGACCGGCGGCCGCCTGAAGAGATGGGGGCAGAGGAGGTGGTCGCTTTTCTCACCTATCTCGCGGTCAAGCGAAAGGTCAGCATCTCGACCCAGCGCCAGGCGCTGAGCGCATTGCTCTTTCTATATCGGACCGTGCTGGGCCGAAAGCTCGAGGGGATCGAGGCGCATGTTCGCGCACGTTCTTTTACCACAGCCCCGGTGGTCCTTACGGTTGCCGAAGTACGGGCGGTCGTGAGCCAACTGCGGGGCCGCAACCGATTGATCGTCACGTTGCTCTATGGCGGTGGTTTGCGGCTCAGCGAATGCCTGCGCGTTCGGGTCAAAGACCTCGATTGGGAACGCAACCAGCTTTGCATTCGTCAGGGCAAGGGCCGACGCGATCGCTTTACGACCCTTCCCGCCACCTTGAAATCCGACCTCGAGCAACACCTCGAAACCGTGAGGGCGATGCACCAAAGCGATCTGGCGGCGGGCTTCGGCGGCGCCACGCTTCCGGACGCGCTTGAACGAAAGCTCGGCAGCGCATCCCGAGACTGGTCCTGGCAGTGGATCTTCCCAGCCTCGAGGCTCGCACCCGACCCCATCACCCGCGAACGCCGCCGCCACCACATCCACGAAAGCACCCCACAGCGCGCAGTCCGCAAAGCCTCCGCCGCCGCAGGGCTGACCAAACGCGTGACGACCCACACCTTCCGCCATTCCTTCGCCACCCACCTGCTCGAAGCCGGCACCGATATCCGCACCGTCCAAGAACTCCTGGGCCACCGAGACCTCAAAACCACCATGATCTACACCCACGTAACCAAAAGCGGCCCCTACGGCGTAAAGAGCCCGGCCGACCAACTCTAGGACGATATCCCGCACCATTTCGCGCAAATATAAATTATGGCGGCGTAAGGCCGAGGGCATCCAACAGCCTGTGATTACAACAGAATTGATAAATTCGAGAATCGCAGCAAACATCAAAACTACGTTTTCCCGCACGACGAAGCCGCATATCGCGACTACAATCCCAACTGGTTATTAACTAGTTAGACAGCAACGGCCGAGGGCGTGCCAACATGGCCTGTCGCCGCCCCAAACTCGCCGACTCATCCGCAATCGCGGAGACGCACGTATTCGCGTGGCAACATGCCTACGCGGGCATCATGCCGTCGGGTTATCTGAACTCGCTCGCTGTATCCAGCTCCGAAGCGCGATGGGCTCAGCTTCTTCGCTCAGATGAAGTTCACGTTCTCGTTGTCGAGCGCACGGGCATCGTTTGTGGGTTCAGCCGCTACGGTGCTTCGCGGGACTCAGATGCGCACTCAGACACCGGCGAGATCTACGCGATCAATATTCATCCCAACCACTGGCGGGAAGGGCTAGGTTCAGCACTCCTATCCGCTTCACTGACCGACCTCGAAGACATCGGCTTTTGCCGCGCCACTCTCTGGGTGCTCGAGTCAAACGATGGCGCGCGCCGATTCTACGAGGCTCGCGGCTGGCGCTACCACGGCGCACAGAAACTCGACGCGCCGCCTGGCTGCCCCGAGCTTCCGCACGTCCGCTACGACATCGAGGTTGCTGTCTAACAAGCCGTTGCAGCGGACCAGCAACAGCTCGCTTCAATTGACCCTGGTCGCCATCTAGCGGCATACTGTGTCGGCAGGGTCGGGTCCGGTCAGCGCTGTTGCTGGCCGCTGAACACCGATCCGTTAGACGGCGGGAGCTTCAGAATGGCCGAGATCGCCGTTCGGCAGTCTCACATCGACGAACCAGGCGTCTTCACGCTCGAGGACCTTCAAGCCAGCCAGGTCGTCTGCGAGTTCCGACTTGGGCGAGAGGTCACAGCGGAGGCACCCCTCCGGCCGGAACACGACGAACGACCGGAGCACTGTCCCCTGATCGACGGTCGTTTCTATCTTGTTCCGCCTCCTGAGCGCTACCTCAATCACTCCTGTGATCCGAGTGTCTATCTTCGGTTCGGTTCAGACAGAATCGAAGTCGTGACGCGACGAGAGGTAGCCGCAGGCACGGAACTCACCATCGACTACCTGATCAACAACCAGGGAGGAGATAGCTGGCCGTGTCTATGCGGAGCAGATCGCTGTCGAGGAGGAACAGGTAAGAGCTTCTTCTCGCTTCCAGATGAGTTCCAGCGCGAGTACCTGCCGCTTCTAGCCCCATGGTTCTGCGAACGATACGCGAGCAAGATCGACCGCATTGGGAAAGAGCCCGCCGTCTAACAAGGCGTTGCAGCGGACGTGCTAACGCTCAGCCATTCTGGGGCATGGTACAATTTAGTTCTTCCCAGGTGTTCAACGAGCAGCTCAGCAGTTCGCCGCGCGCCCCTGAACGCCGATCCGTTAGACGGCTGGAGTTCACCCTGGCGACATTGGTAAATCGCTTGGTCTGGTGGCTTTTCTTTACCTCGCCCCTTTCATACATCTACGCCGCTGGCGCGCTTCCGCCTGGTGACGATCCGCGGGATGTATTGGCTCTTGAGCTCCCAGCCCTTCTTATCGCAAGCGTGCTGATAGCGGGCGGCACGCGCTTTTGGCGGAAGCGTGCCCTCGTAGATCCCATCCAGTCTGGAGAAATCGATCTCTCAACTCCCGAAGGACTAGGTCGAGCGTTTACTCCATTCGTGCTCAATGTGGTCCTCTCCGCAGCTATCGCGATCTTCGGTGTAGTCCTCACTTTCCAATCGGATGTGCCCGCCTACACATACGCCTTCAGCGCGGCATCCATGATCCTGATGTACTCCCACAGGCCAAACGCTCCTGACCTCCATGCGCCTCGGTCGGGCGACTCTTCAGGCCCCCTGTAGGTTGGATGCGCCAGGCTCCCGCCGTCTAGCGTCACGTTTTAGGTGCAACATCGATCCTGAATGGGCCGCCTCCGTCACGAACGGCCGTCTAACACGAGCTTGCAGTCGGACAGGGCAACAGCAAGGCGTTACGACCTTCTGTAGAATTTCGCATCGGGGATAGGTAATTAAAGCTGGGTTTCCGCAACTCCGGCCAAGTAGCACGTTGGCAAGTCTCTCGAATTCAGCAGCGATATGGCCGACCCGGGTGTTCGGAAGTTTCGTCGACATTGACGTTGTCAATTCCATGGGCATGAAGACGAACATCAAAGAGCCCGAACGCATCATCTTGAGTTTCGAACGCTTCAGGTCATTCGTTGCGGGGATCGTGAGCGAGTTCGAAGGCCATGTACTGAACAGCAATGGCGACGAACTCATGTGCTTCTTCGAGTCGAGTCACAATGCGGTGCGCGCGGGAAGCACGGTCTTCGCCCGGCTCGCAGGCTTCAATAAAAACGAAAACATCCTCGAGTCACCCTTTTGCTTTCGCATCGGTGTTCACACCGGCCAGTCCCTCGTCGATCTAAAAAAGGGCATTGCTTATAGCGCGACCCTCGACTTGGCGGGGCACTTGCAAAAGGTGGCACCGGCCAACCGCATGGCGATTTCCGAACCGACGATGGCCTCGCTCCCGGCGGGCCTGCCCTTCAAGCGCGCAGGCACCCTAGACCGCGAAGCCCTTACTTACTATTTGCTCGAAGGCATCCTCGACTGGGGATAGGACATTCAAGCTGGGTTCTGGCACAACGTCCGAGCCTGGGCGTTATGTTAAATCCCTAGGGGAGCCCCGTCGCGGGATAGGCCATTCAAGCTGCCTTCCAGCACAACGTCCGAGCCTGGGCGTTATGTTAAGTCGCTATGGGGAGCCGCGTGGCGGGGGCGCTGGGGTCCGTCGAATAGGGCGACTCGGTCAGCTCCGATTCTTATTCGGGCTTGCGCACCACCAACAATGCGTGTCCGCAGTGAGCAATGACCTCCCGGTCACGGAAAAGCGGCTCGAATCCTTCCTCGAACGCGTCGGCGGTCCCGGGTGAATTCTCTCGGATGGATTGGGCTTCCTGCTCGTAGCCAAAATACAGTCCTCTAACCGAGAAGACGTCGACGGGATCAAAACCCGATGCTGCGAACAGCGATTCGAGTTCTTCGGTCGGCGGATAGTAGCCGTTCTGAAACCCGCTCTCCGTCGGGTTGATGAACACTCCATCCGCGAAGACCCGTTCCATCGTTTCCGGAGTGACCTGCTCGGGGCTGTGGGCCGCTCGGGAGATCAACCCCGCGATCCCGCTCGCACGGGGGATGAAGGCGATGAATGCTAGGCCTCCGGGTCGAAGAACGCGCATGATTTCGCTCGCTGCTTCCAGCCGTCCCGACTGCTCGATCAGGTGGTAGAACGGCCCGAATGCGAGTACCGCATCAAATGTAGCTTTCGGAAATGAAGACAGGTCCTCAGCTTGGCCGACCGCAATGTCGGGGACTCGATCAACCATCCCGGCTCCGGCGACTCGGCGTTTGGCTTCATCAATCAGCTTCGGTGAAAGATCGACCAGCGACAAGGTATGCCCGCGTTCCGCGAGGGCGATCGCGTATCTCCCCGGACCTCCGCCGAGATCAAGAACCTTCGAATCTGCTTCGAGAGCGCCGAGCACGTACTTCAACGTGCGCATAAATTCGAGACGCCCGGCTGGCGTATCAAACCGACCCCATTCGTCGAATTGCTCGTAGTAGGCGACAGTTTTTGCGTTCGTGCTCAAGACGCGACCCCGCGAAGTGAAGTTGGCACATGGATGAGTGTACCGAGAAGTCGACTCTGGGTGGGGATAGGACATACAAGCTGGGTTCTGGCACAACGTCCGAGCCTGGGCGTTATGCTAAATCCCTAGGGGATCCCGTGACGGGCCTATCCGCGACAAGCAAGAATCGGAACCACGAAAGAAATTCTTTTTGTCACCGGGGGAACTCCCATAGGACGGCATGAGGCATTGATGGAAGAGTCCTGGGAGTCTGCCGTCTGGAATCGGAGACACTAGAATCGTAGCCTCCCTCCCAATCCCCTGATTTATTGAATCCCATCAGATAAATCCCCAGCCATCCAAAAATCCCACCAGAAACCGGTCACTTAGAGAAAACGTTCACATTTTCTTCCGGTTCCTGCGTCACCACCTGCGTCTGCCGCCCACTTCCTTTGTTGGGGGTCCGCTCCACAACAACTGGGAAAAGGGGATTTGCCACGATGACGCAGGGATTGTCATTCCGGCAGGGGTTCGTTCGCTCGCTGGTGACTGTGGTGGCACCCAACAGAGAGACGCGACCGACCTCAATCAGGATGATATGAGGCTAACAGGGAGAAGACAGTGAAAAAAATAACACGAAAAGATTTTTTCCTATTTTCAGCCACCGCCGGTGCAGCACTTGCATTGCCAGGATTGGTGAAAACAGCTGGTGCGGATGAAGAAGAAAATGGTGATTGGGATCAGAAGGTATTCAACAAAACGTGCCGGCGGGAAAACAGGAGTTTCAAAAGCGGCGTCTTAATGTTCAAGATTACTTCACCGACTAGAGGATTAGAGAAAATAGTAAAAGCCATCGATCGAAGACTTCGCTCGACCGACCATATCATCCCTCTCAAGAAACGGAATACCTATAAGGTGCTGGTCGGCGAGAACGATGTGGGGCACGTCAAGCGGGAACTCCGTCGTTTTTTTAGGGACTATAAAATACAAGCAAGGTTTATTTGATTCTTAATCTATTGCCTTCAATTTAAAGATCCCAGACGCGAGCCGTCTAGAATGATTTCGTCATGACCTCGAAAGCGTTTCTTGCTTTTTGCAGTCATTGAGATCCGCTTTTGGGTCCGCATGACGCAGGGGATAGGACATACAAGCTGCATTCTGGCACAACGTCCGAGCCTGGGCGTTATGTTAAATACCCAGGGGGAGCCCCGTGACGGGTTCGACTCAGGAGCGCAACGACGCGTCGAATCCCTCCCGGCGTGCCATTTGAGGAACGCGAGATCGAGCGCTCCCGCGACGGGGCTCCCCTAGGGATTTAACATAACGCCCAGGCTCGGACGTTATGCCAGAACCCAGCTTGAA
>Ga0310120_10000500_pt1 | contig 31048 bp, 26 predicted proteins | sample CB27_AW_983_MG_FD_203506 | JGI IMG/M metagenome (GOLD analysis project Ga0310120, IMG submission 203506) | Marine microbial communities from Western Arctic Ocean, Canada - CB27_AW_983 | ecosystem: Environmental > Aquatic > Marine > Oceanic | place: Canada: Western Arctic Ocean | collected...
CCAATCAAAAGTTCCATTAATTAGTTTTTTTGTTCCATTTGAACTTGTGAGTTTCTTAATTTGATTATTCGATAAATTTTCAATAAAGATATTTGCATTAGTAGTGCTATTTCTTGCTTTATTTGTGTTTTCTTTACTAACATAAGCGACATTGTTTCCATCTGGAGAAAATTTTGCAAACATTAAACTAGATTCTGGTAACCCCTTTCCAAGTTTTGTTAATTTTTTGTTATTTAAATCTAAAATCCAATAATCTCCTTTTGTTTCGTGTCTCCATACCCTTTTTGTATTAGTAAAAATCAATGCTTTGTTTCTATCAATTGAAAATTGATATCCTTTTAGCTTGAGAGGGGTGGAATTGATTGGTGATAAATCTTTTTTACTTATTATAATAATTTCTTTATCTCCTTTTGTGCTATGAAGTATTAATTCATTGTTCTTAATTCTATAAAATCCACTTTCATCATTATTCCATTGAATTGATTGTGCTAATGATTCTGAGTAATTAGTTAAAAAGATAATGGTTATAATTGCGAGTATTTTTTTTAGATTGAGTATCATCTTTTTGATATTATTTTATTTTTTTGAATAAATAAATATATTAAATAAATAAATTACTATAATCATAATTTAAAATAATGAGTGATAATACAATAGGGTTAATTTATGGAGATCAAGATATTAATAGATGATATGAGATTTTCGTTGAAATAGACTATAGCCCTAAATAAATGCTTAAACAGATTTAAAAGGAAGATTCGGGTCCATTATTTCTAAAATCAGTTCTTTAACGGACTCCTCAAACTCATTTATTTTTTCCAAATCAATCAAATAATCTCTTTTTGTTAAGGATTTTTTTGTTCCAAATTTTATCAAACCTTTATTTAGATCCCTAAAAGAAATAAGGCCCGCTTCGATATTGGTGGTTTTAGGATGATTTTTAAAATACATAAGAGCGTAACAAAGTAACTGCATAGCCTTTAGGTGAGTTAAGTCAAAACAAGAAGTAATCTCATTTACGGAAACTTCATTAGGTCTTATAATCCCGGTCTTATAGTCTATTATTCTAATGACCCCATTTCTTTTGTCAAGTCTGTCTATAATTCCTTTTATTTTTACCGGGTGTTTTAGTTTTTTGAAGCTCAAATCACACTCTATTCTTTTTTCTAAAGAAATGATCTCAATTTCATTGCCTAATTCAATGTCTTTTATTTCATTTTTAATTAAGGTCATTATCGCTTTTTTAACTACCTCAAAAGCAATTAAACCTTTTCCTTTATTAAAGTTTTTAATTTTATTTTTAACAAAAGATTCTTGGACTTTGTCTTCAGTATTTGATAAAAGGCTAAGTATATCTTTTTTTAGAATTTTTTTACCCACTAAAGGCTTATAAAGGGTCTCTAAAGAATCATGAAAAATAAGGCCTATTGTTCTTGGATTTATTTCGTCTTTCTCGTCATTATCATAAATATTGAGAAGATTTTTGTAATAAAATTCTTCAGAGTTTTTTATATAACTTTCTAATGAAGAAGGAGAAAATCCTTTAATAGCAAGCTCTTTCAACTTTTCCATCGCGCCACTAGATTTAGTAATTTCCCGCATATTGTTTTCTATAGACAAATTTGGGGTCGCGTTATAATAAACTAGTTTGTGATTCTCAAACTTTTCTATTTCTAGCTGGTGAATAAACCTACTTTTCTCTCCGCCCTTAATTCCTTCGTTTAAATTGTTGTATATCAAATAGATGTTTTTAGCCCTTTGAAGAAGCCTATAAAAATGATACGTGTAGGTTTTGTTCCTTTCATTAAATGTTGGCAGATTGTGTTTTTTTCTTAAATCAAAAGGAATTAAAGATTCGTAGCTTTTGCCTCTAGGCAAAAAGCCTTCATTTACTGAACTTATAATAACCGTTTCAAAATCTATTGCCCTAGATTCTAAAAGGCCCATAATTTGTATTGAAACATTTTTTTCAGAATCGTAAGGCAATCTTATTTCATCCAAAAAGGGGGTTATTACATGTTTTAGGGTTTTAATGGTTTTTATTTCCGTATTACTCTCTAAAATTACCCTTGTTTCGTCTAACGATTCTAAAATTGCCTTAACTTCATCTATTTCGGCATCGCTTAACTCTTTTTGAGTTGACAATTTTTCGAAAAAATTAATGAGGCTGTATAACCCTTCTTTTGGGGATTCCCAAGATTTCAAAATTAAATTTAAAAATCTACTATTCTTATCCTCTTTAGTGTTTAAAAGAGGAAATGCTATTCTTATAATTCTTGAAGACATTATGTCTTTTTTAGTTACTTTAGACTCAGATTTATTTATCTGTATTTCTAAAATCATATTCAAAAGTTTTTTCAATTCAAGAATGCTTGATGGAATTGAAGAGCTAATGCTTATTTCTTTGATGTTTTCGGGAATATGATTCAAGAGGGGCTCTATCAATGTTTCGTCTCCTAGGATTACCGCTATCTTCTCAGATTTTCTATTGTCTATTGAGGAGAGTATTCTTCCTATTTCTTTTGCTTGGCCAACAGATTTCGTTGCTCCAATAATATTTATTGTCTTAGGTTTGCTTAACTCTTCTACACTCCAGTTAAATTGATTTTTAGTATAGTAGTTCCACTTCTTTTTATACTTTTTTATGAAATATGATGCCCCATGATTTTTATTTTGCAAAAGAGCCTGATCAATGTCCCAATAAATTTCTCCTTTGTTAAAATCCAACAATTCATTAATTATTAACTCTTCTGAACTGCTTAAGGCATTTAATCCAACAAAAATGTGTTTTATATGCTCATTGGCTTGCTTATAGTGTTCTAAGTTTTTTTGAGCTTCGCTATAACAAATCCCTTTAGTCCCTTCTTGATTGTCTAAAAGCTGTCTTTTAAACTTTTCATACAACAAAGGCAATAGTCCCCAAAAAACCCCTACTTCTTTATTTCTTTCATTTCTTTCTCCCCAGTTTTTAATTTTATTGATTTCTACAAGCTCCCCTAAAATATTGCTAACATTTAATAAATTTTGCTCTATTTCAATTGTGTCATTAATAAAAGATTTTGCCCATGAATTAAAAATTTCAATTGAGTCGATGTTGTCTGTTTTTATTTTGCTATATATTAAAAAAAGTCTATAAAGCGCTGTTGATGCTTTTAATTCTTTTAGCCCTGATATTTTAATAATTAAAGAGTCTATGCTTTCAATTTCAGGAGCAAAAATGGGTGTTTTTATTTTTTCTAAAAGAAGATTTTTAAATACTTGTGTTGAACGTTTGTTGGGGAGTATAAAACACGCCTTTTCTAGATCTATTTTTTTTCTTTCTAAATCTTCTACTACTTTTCCTAAAAAAGATTTCATAAGTTTAAAATAAAAAAGCGCCTAATAAAATTAGACGCTTTTAAGATAATTAAAATATTTTTCTAATTAGTCCACGACTTTGAACTCAACCCTTCTATTGCTTACTCTTCCTTTTCTAGTGTCATTTGAAACATTTGGTTTGTCTTCTCCAAACCCTACAGTAGACAGCCTTTCAGCTCCAACTCCTGCGTTAACAAGATATTCTTTAACTGAATTTGCTCTATCTTCGGAAAGTTTTTGATTAAAAGTTTTTGGCCCGGAGCTGTCTGTATGTCCCTCTACAATAAAACTAGTTTCAGAATACTTGCTCATTATTCCAAAAACAATATCTAATAAGTCTTTTACTTCCGCGCCAAGCTTAGCTTGATTTAATTCAAAAGGTATCATTGCTCCTACAGCATTTAATTTCTCCATAATTTCTTCGGATGGCTGAGGACAACCAAAGTTGTCTGTTAATCCAGCAACATTAGGACATTTATCGTCTTTATCTAAAATACTGTCTCCGTCACTATCAGGCCATGGGCAACCTTTGTTTTCAGAAGGTCCTGCAACATCTGCACACCCATCAACATTGTTTGCAACTCCGTCGCTATCAGAATCAGGACAACCTCCCATTTCAATTGACCCTGGCTCATTAACACAAACATCTTTTGTGTCTGGGACTCCGTCCCCATCAGAATCGGGACAGCCATCAAATTCTAATAAACCTGCAACGTCTGGGCAAGCATCTTTACTGTTTTCTATACCGTCGCCATCGTTATCTGGACAGCCATTAAAGGCTGGTAAGCCCGGCTGGTCTGGACAATCGTCATACTGATCGTAAATACCATCTTTATCAGAGTCTTTTCCTCCAAAATTAATAGCAACTCCTACATTATGCTGAAAATGAGGTCTTAAATCTTGCATGTCATTAAAAGCGTGCTTATATGATGAATTTACTTTTATAGAAACTTTCTTAGAAACTGGAAAATTAACTCCCATGCCTGCATTCGCAGTCACAGATCTTTGATTTCCAAACCATGTAAAGCCTGTTCCTGCCTCAAAAAAAGGATCCATATTGCAAATTGAGAAAAACTCAGGTAAATTATACGCGACAACGGCATCTAAGCTGGCAATTCTTTTACCAGTTATTCTTGCTCTCTCATCTCCCATTCTTGTGACTGTGTTTAAAGATCCTCTCAAACCGTATGAGAAACTTTCTGTCCCAAACCTTGATATACTAAGCGTATTAATGGCTGTTTGTGTATTCCAGTTTTCTTGAATATTAAAATATTCACTAAACAAGTGGCCTGTAGCATTATCTGTATTGTCTGTTCCTACTGGATGAAAATCAACTGCATTAGTTCCAAAACTAAATTGCCATTGATTGTCTTTGTCTTGAGCTACTGTAGAGTTAACATAAAATAGCACAGCAAAAATCAATATTATTTTTCCTAATTTTTTCATTATAATAGTTGTTTTAAAAAATTCTATAATTGCAAACTTAATAAATTTATAGACTAAAAGATATTTATTAAAGAGCTTTTTGCTCTATGTCACCTCTACAACATCTATTTGAGGGCTAAAATATACTATCAAAGCTTTCTCAATTGTAAACCCCATCTTCCTTAAAACATGCGCATAAACCACTGTTTGTTTTATGTCTTTTGCCTTTTTTTCTCCTGTTTTATAGTCTAGCACGATGCAAGATTTTAATTCTGTCATAATTATTCTGTCTGGTCTAATTATTTGGCTTTGATTAACAAATATTTCTTTTTCACAAATCACTTTGTTTTTTGTTGTGAATAATCTACTAAGGCTTGGGTGAGTAATCGTTTTTTGGGCTAAATCAATTATTTCTTCTTTATTAATTCCTTTTATGGGCCTGGCCTTTCTAAAGGTTATGATTTCTTTGTCAAATTGATATGAATATTTAATTTTAGCCATTAGCTTATGAAAGATCTTTCCAAACAAAATTTTCTGGTCTTGATATGGTGCTTTACCTTCAAATTTGTACCGGCTTCTTTTATAGTTCTTGCTTAAAGTATTGGACTGAGGAAGGGGGGTTACTTCTTTTTGCTTTTCTTTTCCCCAGCTGTAATAAGTCTGTTTATCATTCCATGTGTTTTGACTTTCTAGATATGATCTAAACATTTCATTATGTGAACTGATGGACTTGTTTTTAGGATAACTTGAAACTATATGTAACTCTTCTATGGCTCTAGTTAAGGCAACATATAGGATGTTTGTGTTGTCTAGCTCTTGTTGTGTTCTTGTTTCTCTGAATATTTTTTCTGCTGATTCCCCAAAATTTTCAATTGCAGAGCTAAAAGGAACTAAAAGTTCTAAGCTATTTTTTTTTTCATGGACAGGAAGCCAAACTTTTTTAGAAAAAGATTTAAATGTGGGTGAGTCTGCAAAAGGATATATCACAACTGGGAACTCTAGCCCTTTCGCCTTATGAACAGTCAATATTGTCACTGCGTCCTGCCCTCCGCTCATTGTTACGCTTAACTTTTCTTTGTTTTTTTCCCAATACTCTAAAAATCCTCTTTCATCTGTTCCGTTTTTTAGAACAAAAACTAAAAGTTCTTCTTTAAAAAATTGAACAAATCCATCGTTATTATTATAATCTAAGCTTAATTTTAAAATAAAGAGATCTATTGATTTCAATAAAGGGGTGTTTATAAAGTCCTGGAAAGACATTACTCCTAGTCTTTCAAAGAATTTAAATACGGGCTCCTTAATTAAGGATTCGAAGAATAAATACGGATCTTCTGGATGAGATTTTTCAATTAAAAAATTAATCACAGTCTTTCTAGACATTTTATTTGTCGGGGCTATTCTAAGTCTAATCAGTTCAATTAAAAACTTTACTTTGCTTGAGTTTTGTAGTAAAAGTGTTTCGGATGAAATAATGGGTATGTTTTTTGAAATCAAATAAGTGGCTAAAATAGAGGCCTGTGCCCTTGTTCTAACTAGAACGCCTAAATCCAAATACGCAAACCCTCTTGTCTTGCATGATGTAATTTTTAACAAGGTTTTCTCTAAAAATTCTTTTTCCAAATTCTTTTTTACAAACTCAATTGACACATGCCCGTCTTCCGTTTTATCGGTCTTTTGCTCTACTCCTAATTGATATATTTGTTTGTTTATGGGGCTTTCCATAATCTCTGAAAGATGTTGAAAAAACCTGTTATTGAATTTTACAATTTCCTTGTTGCTTCGGAAATTTTTTGGGAGAGTTTTATTTGATTTAGTAACATTAAAAGGATTTGCTTTTAATAAAAGTGAAATAAATATGTTTGGATCCGCAGCCCTCCATCTGTATACTGATTGTTTAGGGTCTCCTACCAACAACAACGAACCTTGTTTCCCTACCATTTCTTCTGATTCTAATGAATGCGATATTAATGGTATTAAATTGCTCCATTGTAAAAAAGAGGTGTCTTGAAACTCGTCAATCATATAGTCTTTAAATTTTGTTCCTATTTTTTCATAGATATAGGGCGCTGGATGACCTTTGATTTCTTCGCATATCCTTTGATTAAATTCTGACAATAATAATTCTCCTCTTTCGTATTGCATCTCTTTTGATGTTTTTTTGATAAGGCTTAGCACAGATGCCGGAGTTATTGATAGACTAAAAGCTTTAATCTTGGCGGTATCAAATAAAACGTCTTTTGTTTTTTTAAAAACCCAATAAAGGCTCTTAAAAACCTTTTCTGCATTTTCTGGGTTTTCAGTAAGGCATTTTTTTGTTATTAAAGTTCTGTTTTCAAAATAATTAGAGATGGTGGTTATATTGGCTAATGTCCATTTTTCATTTTTTAATTTAATTAAAAATTTAGGGAATGAATTTCTTGAGAATATTATTTCCTTTTCTTCAGAGTTTATAATCAACTCCATTTGTTTTGTTAGCGCTATCTTTTCCAAGCTTAGCGCGGCTAATCTTTTGTTTATTTCTTTTTTTTCATTTAAAAAATCTTCTAAAGTTCTGCTTTCTAATTTTTTTATATGTATATAGTGGTTTTCATTGGTTAATGTTTTAGCCAATTCACGTAAATCAAAGCTTATATCCCACGTTTTCCCTTCTTTTATTTTTTTATTTGCAAAATCAATTAAAGCATTCGATGTCTTTTTCTCTTCTCCCGTTTGAGCCAAGAGCCTTTCCACGGCTTCATTTATAAAGTCTTCAGAATCTATTATAACTTTAAAATCTGAAACCAAGTTGAGTTCTTTTGAAAAAGCCCTTATAATGTTGTGATTAAAACTGTCTAAAGTTGAAACTTGAAAAAAAGAAAAATTGTGTAACAAAAGGCTGAGTCTCCTTTTTGAAATATTACAAATTTCTTTTGAGCCTAACCCAACTTCTTTTTTTACTTGCTTAAATAATTTTGAAGGCTGATTAATGTTTTTTAAATCCGTGAACTCTTGAAGGCCAGTTAAGATTCTCGTTTTCATCTCGTCAGCAGCTTTGTTGGTAAATGTTAGGGCTAAAATACCCTTAAAAGCATCTTCTTCTTTTGATTTAATTATCTTGACCAACACTCTACTGGTTAAGGTAAATGTCTTCCCCGAACCTGCAGACGCATTATAAATGTGGAAATTAGTTGTCAAAAAAAAATTTATATCTGTATAAAAGTACGTGATTATTGTTTAATTTTATAACCGAAATAACTCTAATATAAATTCTATCATATGTCTTTTGAACTGCCCTCCTTAAAATACTCCTACGATTCTCTTGAGCCTCATATTGATGCTAAAACAATGGAAATTCATCATGGCAAACACCATGCTGGATACACCAATAATTTAAATAATGCAATTAAAGGAACTTCGATGGAGAACCTCTCAATTGAAGAGACCCTGTCTAAGCTAGATATAACTAATCTGGCCGTGAGAAACAATGGAGGGGGCTTTTTTAATCACTGCTTGTTTTGGAATGTTATGAGCCCAAATGGGGGAGGAAATCCTGCTGGGGATTTGATGTCCGCCTTAAATGACTCTTTTGGAAGTTTTGACGAATTTAAACTAGCCTTTTCTAAAGCTGCAGGAACAAGATTTGGTTCTGGATGGGCCTGGCTTTGTGTACATCCTGGGGGCAAACTAGAAGTTTGTTCAACCGCTAATCAAGACAACCCTCTTATGAATGGTATTGGATGTGGTGGCTTTCCAATTTTAGGGTTAGACGTTTGGGAACACGCCTATTACTTGAATTATCAAAACAGAAGGCCTGATTATATTGCTGGGTTTTTTAATGTTATTAATTGGGAAGCTGTATCAGATAGTTTCAATAAGAAAAGATAGGCTTTAATAAGCTCTTTTTTTAACGCCTTCATAAAAGTTAACAAAAGCTTGATTGACTACTTTGTTTCCTCCTGGCGTAGGATAATTTCCTGTAAAATACCAATCTCCTAAATTCTTTGGGCATGCTTCGTGTAAACTTTCTACGGTTTGAAAAATTACGTTAATCTCCGCATTAATTCCATCTTCTTTTAGCATCTTAGATATTTTCTTGGAGATTTCGTCATTTGAAAAATCTTTATATATCTCTTTTACTTTATTTTTCATTTCAACCACGGGAAGTTTTAGTTCTTCTCGACATTCTTTGTAGGTCTTTTGTAGCAGATCTGTTTTTGTTTCTTTTACTAACTCTAAAACCGCTCTAAAAGCAATAAAATCTTCCATTCTTGCCATGTCAATTCCATAACAATCTGGATATCTGATTTGGGGAGCGCTTGAAACTACAATTATTTTTTTAGGATTTAGCCTGTCTAATATTTTTAATATGCTTTTCTGAAGAGTAGTTCCTCTAACTATACTATCATCAATAATAACCAAATTATCTGTCTTTTTTAATGAGCCATAAGTTATGTCGTAAACGTGAGCAACTAGCTCATCTCTGTTTATGTCATCGGCTATAAAAGTTCTAAGCTTAGCGTCTTTTATTGCAACCTTTTCAATTCTTGGTTTATTTGACAGTAACTGATCCAGCCTCTTGGGGGTTATTTTGTCTTTATTGTCTACTATTTCTCTTATGGCTTGATTGTGCATATAGTCCTGAACCTCTTGTACGAGCCCATAAAATGAAGTTTCTGCGGTATTTGGAATGTATGAAAAAACCGTATTGACTAAATCGCCTTTTAATCTTTCTAATATCTTAGGAAAAAGCAATTTTCCAAGCTTTTTTCTTTCATTGTAAATTTCCGCGTCACTTCCCCTTGAAAAATAAATTCTCTCAAAAGAACATGATTTTTTTTCAGTTGCCAACAAAACACTTTCAATTGAAAAATCACCTGATTTTTTTATTATTATACTCTTCCCAGGATCTAATTCTTTAACCTTATCATAGTCAACATTAAAAACGGTTTGAATTACTGGTCTTTCAGAAGCAATTACAACAACCTCTTCGTTTTTGAAATAATATGCTGGTCTAATTCCTGCTGGATCTCTTAAAAAAAAAGCGTCCCCATGCCCTATTAAACCTGCCATAGCATAGCCTCCATCCCAATCTTTAGAGGCTTTTTTTAATATTTTAGAAATCTTTAGCCTTTTCTCTATTAAAGCTGAAGCTTCCATTTTTCCAACCCCTTCTTTTTTTAATTTTCTATAAATTTTTGATACCGCATCGTCTAAAAAATGACCTATTTTTTCCATTACTGTAATTCCGTCTGCTTTGTCTTTTGGGTGCTGACCGAGCTTAACTAAATTGTCGAAAAGCTCCTGATTGTTTGTCATATTAAAATTCCCCGCAACAATTAAGTTTCTGTGCTTCCAATTATTCTGCCTTAAAAAGGGATGTACACTTTCAATGTTGTTTTTACCAAAAGTTCCATATCTAACGTGCCCCAGCATTAACTGCCCCAAATAAGGAGCGTTATCTGTTTTTTTATTTAAACTTTGGTCGTGAATTTCTTTGTTAATTTCTTGAAAAATTTCTTGAATCGGCTGCTTTCCTGCTGATCTTTTCCTATGAATATATTTCTCGCCTGGCCTCGCGTTAAGCTTTACGCTTGCAAAGCCTGCGCCGTCTTGACCTCTGTTGTGCTGCTTCTCCATCATCAAATACATTTTATTTAAACCATAATTTATGGTTCCATATTTTTTTTGATAAAATTCCAGGGGCTTAAGCAGTCTAATAAGAGCTATTCCGCATTCATGATTAATTTGGTCGCTCATAGGGCAATTTCCATTGTCAGTAAAAATAAGTATTTATTTAAAGAGCTCTCGGAAAATTCTTAAATTTTTTAAAGAGAGTAGGTTGTAAACTTTTTAAAATTCCTAAGCCTGTCTAAAACTTCTTCTTTTTTAAGTGTTTCCATAGAAGATGTTCCAAAACTTTCCACACAAAAAGAAGCCATTACAGTTCCAAAAATAATTGCGTTTTTTAAGTTTTCGAAACTTAATTCATCTTGCTCAGAAAGATAGCCTCCAAAGCCTCCGGCAAATGTATCTCCTGCTCCAGTTGGATCAATTACTTCTTTTACAGGATAGGCAGGAGTTACAAAAAATTGGCCATCGCCAAAAAGCATAGATCCATGTTCTCCTTTTTTAATAACAACATATTTTGGGCCTAGTTTTAGGATTTTCTCAGCCGCAGCAAAAAGCGATTCCTTTCCTGAGAGCTGCATAGCCTCGTCGTCGTTAATTACTATTATGTCTACTCTGGCTATTATTTTTTGTAGTTCCAATAAAGCGGTATCCATCCAGAAATTCATGGTGTCAAGAATAATATATTCTGGTGTTTTTGATAATTGATCTAATACAGCTCCTTGAACAATTGGATGCAAATTTCCTAAAACAACTATTTTAGATTCTTTAAATTCTTTTGGCACAATTGGGTTGAAGTCTGCCAACACATTTAATTCTGTAGCTAGAGTGTCTCTTTTGTTCCAGTCTTTATGGTATTTTCCTTTCCAATAAAAAGTTTTTCCTTCCGACACTATTTCTATTGGACTTGTGTCAATCCCTTTGTTTTCTAATAATTCTAAATGCTTTTTGTCAAAATCTCCTCCAACAACAGAAACAACAGAAGTTTTAGAATTAAAGTGAGAGCAGGCGAGGGCTATATAAGTCCCCGCTCCTCCTAGGATTTTGCCTGAATTTCCTTTGTTAGTTTCTATGTCGTCATATGCTACGGTTCCTACAATTAATATTTTTTTCATAATAATTTTATTTGATTCTGCTGTTCATATCCTTTGTCTATTAAAAGTGTTTCCTTTTTTGAAGCTGTTACTGCTAAATAATCACATCTTTCGTTTTGAGGGTGATCATTGTGTCCTTTTATCCATTTCAGCTTTACACTATGTTTCTTGTATTCTTTTAAAAATTCCAGCCACAAGTCTATGTTTTTTTTCTTTTTAAAATTGTTCTTTTGCCATGCAAAAACCCATTTTTTTTCAACAGAGTTTACTACATATTTTGAGTCCGTATAAACAATTATTTTTTGATTATCTTTTTTTATTTTTTTTAATGCTTCTACCACCGCCAAAAGCTCCATTCGATTATTGGTCGTTTTTCTAAATCCTTCCGAGAACTCCTTAAAGTAATTGGACCCTTTTTGTTCCATAACAATGCCATATCCGCCTGGGCCCGGATTTCCCCTGGAAGAACCGTCTGTATAAACGTGAATTTCTTTATGTTCCATGACTTAATAATTTTTCTATGATTTTCGAAAAAGACTCGTGTTCCATTTTTAAAACTTTCTTAGCTAATGATTCTGGCGTTTCGTTTTTGTCTATCCTTGTTTCTTTTTGATAAATGTTTGCGCCTTCATCATAGTTTTCGTTAACATAATGAATGCTAATTCCTGATTTTAATTCGCGATGTTCAATTACCGTCCTATGGATTTTTTTTCCATACATCCCTTTCCCTCCAAATTTTGGAAGAAGCGCTGGGTGTATATTTATTATTTGCCTTGGAAATTTCTCTATTATTTTTTTTGGCATTTTTAACAAAAATCCCGCTAAAACAATTAAATCTGGACCTCTCTTTACAAGACTCTCTAAGACTTTGTTCTTAATTATCAAGTCTGTTTTATTAAACAAAGTATATTCTATTGCAAAAGTTTTTACTTTTTCCAAAACCAACGCCTTGGGGTTGTTACAATATAAATGCTCAACCCTTATTTTTGGGTGCTTTTTAAAGTGTTCGCAAATTTTTTGAACATTAGAACCCGCTCCCGACGCAAAGAGAACTATCTTTTTATAGCTTTTGTGACTCAATTAAACGTTTATTAAACAGCAAAATAACACAATTCTATCCCTTAAATCAATTTTAAAGCATGTTCTTTTTGAGTTATTTTTTAAAAAAAGGAGAGATATAATGTAAAGTTTTTTATTTTTGTCGGAACTTTAAAACTAAAGAATTATGTCTGATATTTCATCTCGAGTCCATGCAATCATTGTTGACAAATTAGGAGTCGACGAAAACGAAGTTGTTCCTGCCGCAAGTTTTACTAACGATTTAGGGGCAGATTCTCTTGACACGGTAGAATTAATCATGGAGTTCGAAAGAGAATTTGATATTCAAATTCCTGATGATCAAGCTGAAAAAATTGCTACTGTAGGCCAGGCTATCCAGTATATTGAAGGTTCAAAATAAAAAGCTATGGAATTACGGCGTGTTGTTGTTACCGGCTTAGGGGCACTAACACCTATAGGTAATACTCTTTCCGAATTTTGGAAAGGACTTGTCTCTGGCCAGAGTGGTGCGGACTATATCACTTATTTTGATGCTTCTAATTTTAAAACTCAGTTTGCTTGTGAGCTTAAAGGTTTTGATCCAGAAAATTTTATGGATCGTAAGCTTTCCAGAAAAATGGACAGATTTGCTCAGTATGCTATTGTCTCTTCTGACGAGGCAATTAAAGATTCTTTGATTAATTTAGAAACGATTGACAAAGATCGTGTTGGCGTTATTTGGGGAGCTGGTATTGGGGGGCTTGAAACCCTTCAAAACAATGTTCTTGATTATGCCGCCGGCAATGGAACTCCAAGGTTTAATCCTTTCATGATTCCTAAAATGATTCCCGATATTGCTCCTGGAATTATTTCTATCAGAAACGGCTTTAGGGGACCTAATTTTGCCACCGTTTCAGCTTGTGCGTCTTCTGCAAATGCATTAATTGATGGGCTAAACTATATTCGGCTTGATTATGCTGATGTTATTGTCTCTGGAGGGTCTGAAGCTGGGGTTTCTATTTCAGGGGTAGGAGGATTTAATGCTCTTCATGCTATTTCAACAAGAAATGAGGATCCTAAATCAGCTTCTCGTCCTTTTGATAAAGACAGAGATGGGTTTGTTTTAGGAGAAGGGGGTGGCTGTTTAATCTTAGAAGAACTTGGGCATGCTGTTAAAAGAGGGGCTAAAATTTACGCTGAGCTTGTTGGGGGAGGGCTTTCGGCTGATGCTTATCACATGACTGCTCCACATCCTGAAGGGATTGGTGCAATCAAAGTAATGGAAAATTGTTTGAGAGACGCTAATCTTGATTTAAAAGATGTTGACACGATTAATATGCACGGAACCTCTACTCCTCTTGGCGATGTTGCTGAAGCAAAAGCTTTACACAAAGTCTTTGGAGATCATTTGTATAATATGAACATCAACTCTACTAAGTCTATGACTGGCCATTTGCTAGGTGCGGCTGGAGCTATTGAGGCAATTTCGTCCATTCTGTCCATACAAAACGGGGTTGTTCCTCCCACAATAAATCACAAAACCAAAGACGAAAACATAGACGAAAACATTAATTTTACTTTTAACGTTGCTCAAAAAAGAAAAGTTGATGTTGCTATGAGCAACACTTTTGGTTTTGGAGGGCATAATGCCTGCGTGCTTTTTAAGAGGTTTCAAGATTAATTCTCTCTCTATTATTCTTTCTTAAATTTTACATATTGTATCTTTGAGCATGTTAAATCATGTTTTGTCTCATAATGAACTTGATGATTTTAGTGAAATTTATGCTATTTATAGCTCTGCTGAAGCATTTGAACTGGCCTTCTCTTTAAACAAAAAGCTGGGGCTGTCCTTTTCAAGGGCAAAGTCTGATTTGAGTTTCAAAAAATCTGAAGCGCATTTTATGGTTTATAAACATGAAGACAACGACGGGGCTTATAACATGTGGCTTTACTCTAATTCTTTTAAAAAAGAGTCTTTTAATGACGCTTCGGAATTATTGTTTAAAGATGAGGTAAAAGAATTTTATTTATTGCCTGAGGTTTCCAAAGCAGATTATCTTTTAAAATATTCTGGAGACCGGGCTCTTATTAAAAATTATGAAGGAAGACTAGCTTCTGTTTCAGGAATAGTTTCCTCACATAAAATTCCTTCAAAAAAATTAAAGTCTAAAAATAATTTAATTGCTGATTAATGAAATTGAATAAAACTAAAATTGTCGCAACACTAGGGCCCGCTTCTAAATCAAGGCCTATGTTGAAAAAGCTTATAATTGCAGGCGTTGATGTGTTTAGAATTAACTTTTCTCATGCCAATTACAAAGAAACAAAGCAAACTGTTTGCGCCATTAGGGCTCTTGGCATAGAGCTAGGTGTTCACCCCTCTATATTGGGAGATCTTCAAGGGCCAAAAATAAGATTAGGACTAGTGAAGAATGGTGTTTTTGTTAAAAAAAACGATATTATTGAAATTACAACTAAGGAGATTGGAGAAGGAGATGAAAAACGTGTTTCAATAAATTACTTGGATTTTCCTAAGGACGTTAATGCTAATGAAAAAATTCTTGTAAATGATGGAAAGCTCATTTTTAAAGTCCTTATAACTAACAAAAAGGATTTGGTTCAGGCAGAAGTTCTACAGGGGGGGCTTTTAGAATCTCGCAAAGGAGTTAATCTCCCTAACACCAATCTTTCTTTGCCTGCCTTGACAAAAAAGGATAAAGAAGATGCTTTGTTTGCAATCAAAAATGAATTTGATTGGATTGCGCTTTCTTTTGTAAGATCCCCAAAAGACGTTCTTCTTTTACAAAATTTAATTACTAAAAACTCTAAGTATAAAATCCCTATAATCGCTAAAATAGAAAAGCCTGAGGCTATTGCTAACATCGATGAAATACTCGAAGTGGCTGACGGATTAATGGTTGCTAGAGGAGACTTGGGGCTTGAAATACCTGCAGAAGAAGTTCCTTTAAATCAAAAGCTTTTGGTTTCTAAGGCAAAACACTTTAGAAAACCTGTTATTATTGCCACTCAAATGATGGAATCAATGATCGATAGCCTAACCCCTTCTAGAGCGGAAGTAAATGATGTGGCTAATTCCATAATGGACGGCGCTGATGCGGTTATGCTTTCTGGAGAAACTTCCGTTGGGCAGTTTCCTGTAGAAGTTGTTAATACAATGGAGCGAATTATAAGGCGCGTGGAAGACTCTCCTTTAATAATAAACCCACAGAAACTCCCCGAATTAAAATCAAAAAGGCTTGTGACAAAGTCTGTTTGTTTTCATGCCACTAGTGTCGCCAATGAAATTAATGCCTCTGCGATATCTACCCTAACAAACAGCGGCTACACGGCCTGGCAAATCTCCTCCTGGAGGCCTAATGTTTTAATTCTTGTTTTTACTTCAAACAAAAAAATTCTTTCTCAGTTAAACTTGCTTTGGGGCGTTAAATGTATGTTTTACGATAGCTTTGTTAGCACCGATGATACAATTGCAGAGGTTAATGAAATTGCAAAAGCTAATGGGTTTATAAAAAATAATGACCTAGTTATCAATTTATCTGCCATGCCAATTGCTGAAAAAGGAGAGGTAAATACTCTTCGTATCTCTAAAATCTAACGCTAGCTTCTTTTTTGTTTATTTTTGCACTATGGAAACAACTCGACAAAAAAAAATAGCTGGCATTTTACAAAAAGACCTTATTGCTATTTTACAGCGCCTTTTGAAAGATTCTTTGAAAAGCTCTATTCTTGCGTCTGTCACTAAAGTTAAAATTTCCCCCGATCTTTCTGTTTCAAAAATTTATGTGAGCATATTTCCTGTTAAATATTGTGATGAAGTTTTTGCTTTAATTATGCAAAACAAAAGCGCTATACGAAATTCTTTAGGGATGTTGGTTAGAAATCAAATTCGACGCGTTCCTGAACTGTCCTTTTATCTGGACGATTCTCTTGAGCATATAGATAAGGTCGAAAGTGCCCTAAAAACCGGGGCTGATCCTATCAAAAACATTGAGCTTTTAGAAAAAAGAAAAATTCTATAAGTGGGGCTCTCTTCTTTTATATCAAAAAGGTATTTTTTTTCTAAAAGCAAATGGAATGTGGTTAATATTATTAGCCAAGTAGCTTCGTTTGTTTTGGTTATTGCAATTTGTGCTTTTTTTGTTGTTTTGTCTGTTTTTTCTGGATTAAAAAACTTTGGCTTAAATTACTCCAAGGCCTTTGACCCTGATATAAAAATTTCTCATGCTAAATTAAAGCATTTCGATCTTTCTACACTTCCTTTAAACAAACTTGCCGCACTTTCTGAAATTAAAACTTTTTCAAAAATTATTGAAGAAAAAGTTCTTTTGGCTAATCAAGATAAAAATAGCTATGGCTTTTTAACTGGAGTGGATGAAAAATATAATTCGGTAGTTGAAATAGACAGTCTTCTAGTTCTTGGCAGGTGGATTTCGCAAGAATTAAACGATGTAGCCGTTAGTATGGAGATCGCCGACAACTTACGTTTGGGATTGTTTAATTCAGAGGATGGACTAACTGTTCTTGTTCCTTCAATAAAGCCCAATAGCGGGCTGATTTCTTCCTCTTTTCGTTCTAGTTTTTTCATGCCAACAGGCGTTTTTCGTTCAAGTGATGAAAAGGATCTAAAACATGTTTTTACTTCGATTGAATCTGCAAGAACTCTTTTAAGAGTTGGTAACGAAACAGTTTCTGGAATTCTCATCAAAACAACTGGCGACGCCAATAATATTAATTTGTCAGCAAAAATAAAAACTCTTCTTGGAAGCTCTTTTCTTGTAAAAACTAAGGAAGAGCTTAACGAAACTTATTATAAAATGTTAAAAGCCGAGGGGCTTATTCTAAATCTTTTAATGGGATTAATTTTGATTGTTGCAATGTTCAATACCGCTGGGGCTGTAATCATTCTGGTTATAGAAAAACAAGAAAATGTTAAAACTCTTTATAAAATTGGTGCTACAAAGCGTCAAGTACAAAGTGTGTTTTTTAAACATGGCCTTTTGTTGTCATTCTCTGGTGGTTTAGTGGGCTTGTTCCTTGGGTGTTTAATTGTTTTTCTGCAAGAGTCTTATGGTTTTGTTCTGCTTTCTGGGACCTCAATACCTTATCCTGTTTCTTTTGAGTCACAGAACTTTTTTGTTGTCATTCTCTGGCTCGTTTTAGTTAGTGTTATTGGGTCTTATTTAGCCTCTCTTGCAAGTAAAAAAATCACACTATAAGCTCAAATGTTTCTTTTTTGCTTTCTAGTTCTTGAAAAACGTCCATTATATCATCTATAGCGTCACAAGTCACAAGTCTAGTCCTATAAGGTTTAAAGTCGGGGATGCCTTTGAAATAATTCGAATAGTGTCTTCTTGTTTCTAAAAGCCCTAGCCTTTCTCCTTTCCATTTAATAGACATTTCTAAGTGTCGTTTAGCGGTAGTTATTCTTTGGCCTATAGATGGCGACTCTATTGTTTCTCCATTTTTTAAATACTGTTTTACTTCGTTAAAAAACCAAGGGTTTCCTATGGCTGTCCTTCCTATCATGGCGCCGTCTAAGCCATATTCGTCTCTCATTATTCTAGCTTTTTCAGGGCTATTAATGTCTCCGTTTCCAAAAACAGGAATAATCATTCTTTGGTTGTTTTTAACTTCTGATATTAAAGTCCAATCCGCATTTCCTTTATACATTTGAGCTCTTGTTCTCCCGTGAATGGCTATTGCTTTTGCCCCAACATCTTGTAATCTTTCTGCAACCTCTACAATTTTTATAGAGTTTTCGTCCCATCCTAACCTTGTTTTAATAGTAATAGGTAATTTGGTTCGCTTGCACATTTCCTTGGTTAGCTTAACCATTAAGTCTATGTCTTTTAAAATGCCTGCGCCGGCCCCTTTTGATACTACTTTTTTAACTGGACACCCAAAGTTAATATCAATAATGTCTGGCTTAACCGATTCAACTATATCTACCGATTGAAGCATTGAGTCTAGGTTTGCCCCAAAGATTTGAATTCCTACAGGTCTTTCTTTTTCAAAAATATCTAACTTCATGACGCTCTTCTGAGCGCTTCTTATTAGGCCTTCACTTGAAATAAACTCTGTATAAACCACGTCTGCACCCTGCTCTTTACACAAGGCTCTAAAAGGAGGGTCGCTAACATCTTCCATTGGAGCCAATAAAAGAGGAAAGTCAGGAAGCTCTATGTTGCCTATTTTAATCAAAGATCTATTGTTAATTGTTGCAAAAGTAAAATATTAATCTATATAGTTGCTGTACATTAATTGAGTTATATTTGTCGCTTAATTAAATTTAGGCATGAGCTCTATTAGAAACTTCTGTATTATTGCCCATATTGATCATGGAAAGAGCACTCTGGCAGACAGGCTTCTTGATTTCACTGGAGCTGTTAGCTCAAGGGAAAAGCAAGATCAATTATTGGACAACATGGATCTTGAAAGGGAGCGTGGTATTACCATAAAATCTCATGCTGTTCAGATGAATTACTCTAAAAACGGCGAGGATTATGTGTTAAATTTAATTGATACTCCTGGTCATGTGGATTTTTCTTATGAGGTTTCAAGGTCTATCGCTGCTTGTGAAGGGGCTCTTCTTGTTGTTGATGCAGCACAAAGCATTCAGGCACAAACTATTTCTAATTTATATCTGGCGCTAGAAAATGACTTAGAAATTGTCCCTGTATTGAATAAAATAGACTTGCCGTCGGCTAATCCGGAAGAGGTTTGTGATGATATTGTCGATTTATTAGGGTGCCAAAAAGAAGAAATCATTCATGCTTCTGCTAAAACCGGCCTTGGGATTGAAAAAATTTTAGACGCTATAATTAATGTCGTTCCAGCTCCTAAATCTGACAGTAACGCTCCTTTAAGAGCATTAATTTTTGACTCTGTTTATAATTCTTTTAGAGGGGTTGAGACATATTTTAGAGTCTTTTCAGGAAAAATAAGCAAAGGGCAGTCTATTAAATTTATGGCTACTCAAAAAACTTACACCGCTGATGAGGTCGGAACGCTGAACTTAACTCAAACTCCTAAAAAATGTATTGAAGCGGGCGATGTTGGCTATTTGATCACTGGGATAAAAAATGCTAAAGAAGTAAAAGTTGGAGATACTATTATAGAAAAGCATTCTGAACAGGCTGATCGTATTGCTGGTTTTGAAGACGTAAAGCCTATGGTGTTTGCTGGAATTTACCCTGTTGATACAGAAGAATTTGAAGAGCTTCGTTCTTCAATGGAAAAGCTTCAACTTAATGATGCCTCATTAGTTTTTCTCCCTGAGAGTTCTTCTGCTTTAGGGTTTGGCTTTAGGTGTGGGTTTTTAGGCATGCTTCATTTAGAAATCATCCAAGAACGCCTGGAAAGGGAGTTTAATATGTCTGTTATCACTACTGTTCCTAATGTCTCTTATCGAGCTTATACTAGAAAAAACCCTGACTCAGGTATTCTTGTCAATAATCCTTCTGATCTTCCAGATCCAAGCAGCATAGACAGGGTGGAGGAGCCTTATATAAAGGCTTCCATTATAACAAAATCGGATTACGTTGGAAATGTTATGAGCCTGTGTATTGAAAAAAGAGGTCAAATACTGGGCCAGACTTACTTAACTACCCAAAGGGTAGAGCTTACTTTTGAGATGCCGCTTGCAGAAATAGTGTTTGATTTTTATGACCGTCTTAAAACCGTTTCTAAAGGCTATGCTTCTTTTGACTATTCTCCTATTGGAATGCGAAAATCTAAACTTGTTAAGGTGGATCTGCTTTTAAACGGGAATTCTGTTGATGCGCTTTCGTCTTTAATTCATTATGACAATGCTCATAATATTGGTAAAAAAATGTGCGGGAAACTTCGTCAATTAATTCCTCGCCAACAGTTCGATATTCCAATTCAAGCAGCAATTGGCGCGAAAATAATTTCTAGAGAAACAATTAAAGCTTTGAGGAAAGATGTTACTGCAAAATGTTATGGTGGAGATATAACGCGAAAAAGAAAACTTCTTGAAAAACAGAAAAAAGGAAAAAAGAAGATGCGTCAAATAGGTAGCGTGGAAATTCCTCAAGAAGCTTTTATGGCAGTTTTAAAGCTTAACGACTAAACCTTCTTTTTAAGTCGCTGTCATATACTAAATACCTTTGTATGAAAAAATTGTTCTTTGTGCGCGTTTTTCTAGCTGCCTTTTTTTTATACGCGCTAGGTTGTTCTGTTGAAAATGAAATGGACGGTTCTAGTTCTGAAAACAAAACTTCTAGGCCTAACATCCTTCTTGTTATTGCTGATGACATGGGCTTAGACGCCTCTCCTGGATATTCTCTTGGAGAGACAAAGCCTTCAATGCCAAACCTAATGTCACTTATGGGTTCCGGGATTAGGTTTAATAATGTTTGGGTAAACCCCGTGTGCTCTCCGACTAGAGCTACTATTCTAACAGGAAAACATGGGTTTAGGACCGGGGTTTTATGGCCTGGCGACGCTCTCTCTTCCTCGGAAACTTCTATTCATCGTCTATTAAAAGAGGCTTCTCCAGAATATTCTCATGCAATCATTGGTAAGTGGCACCTTTCTAATATTGTTAGCCAGCCTACAGACATGGGGGTTGATTATTTTGCAGGGATTATGTCTGGCGTAAAATCCTATTACAACTGGAACTTGATTCAAAATGGACAAACAACAAACTCCTCGTCTTATATAACTTCTAAGCTAACAGATTTGGCTATTGAATGGGCGGCGGCGCAAATACAGCCATGGTTTTTGTGGCTTGCCTATAACGCTCCTCATGCTCCATTTCATCTTCCTCCTTCAGAGCTCCATAGTCAAGGGGCGCTTCCTAACGATAGCTCAAGCATTAATGCTAACCCGCTACCATATTACATGGCAATGATAGAGGCTTTGGATAGTGAAATGGGCCGTCTGTTGAATTCTTTTTCCAAAGAAATTCTGGATAATACCTTAATTATTTTTATTGGAGACAATGGGTCTCCAAATGAAGTGGTGCAGGTCTACAACAGCAAAAGGGCTAAAGGTTCTATATACCAAGGGGGGATAAATGTTCCAATGGTAATCTCTGGAAAAAACGTTACACGAGCTGACGATTCAGAAGACGCTCTTATAAACGGATCTGATCTGTTTGCTACTATTTTAGATATTGCTGGCGCAGGAATTTCTGAAAAAAATGACAGCAAAAGCTTTAAAGGGTTGCTTTCGACGTCTAATACCTCCACAAGAAAATATGTGTATTCTGAAAAATACAACCCCCAAACTTTAGGTCAAGACTACACTATAAGAAATGAAACTCACAAATATCTTTATTTTAACGATGGCAAAGAAGCTTTGTATGACCTTTCAGACAATCCTTTAGAGTTCCCTAACTTGTTAAGCCCAAATCAACTTCCTTTAAACGCTATAAATGGTGCCGCTAAAAACGAATTGGTTCTGCAGCTCGGTATAATTCGAAACTAACAATGCTCTCTTGATTAAGTTAATTCCCTAGGTTAAGGAATTCTCGTTTTTTTTATATAAAAATTATAAATTCTATTCTTTTGGTGCAGCTTTTGAAGTTATTAAACCATTGTTGCTTTTTTTAATCTAAATAGTTATAAATTATAATACATGAAAAATACATTTACAGTTTTTATATCTTGTTTTTGTTTACTTTTTTTGTTTTCTAGATGTTCCGATTCTAGCGAGGAAGCAGGAGATTTAGAGCATCTGCCTTCTATAACCATTCCTTTGGACGTGTATAAGCAAGTTTATGGCGTAACTTCTGACATCACTATTGAGGGAGGATTTGTCTATATAAACACTAATGGGGTCCCTGATCACAAGAGCCCTTATTTCAAAGACACAAAATGGCATGACACATTATATGAAGCTTATGACAATTCTAATCCTAACAAATTTCATACAGGAGCTTTTCATTTGAATCCTAATAGGGTTTCTGAATTGTCGATTTCTTTTAAAATTCCCGTTTCCCCTTCCAAATCCTCTACAAATAGTCCTACGGCAATGGGGCCAATTGGAGTCTCTTTAAATGGCGTTCCTTTTTATAACCAATATGCCGCAATGAGCGCTCCTTTAACGCAAGAGGTTAATTCTTTTGATAATTTTAATGGCCATCCTGCTCCTCTTTCGCCAGGAGCCGAAAATGGTTCTGGAGGAAGATATCACTATCACATGGAACCTTTTTGGCTAACTACAAACGCTAGCAAAGATGCTCTTTTAGGATTTTTACTAGATGGGTTTCCTGTTTATGGCCCTGAAGAAAAAGGAAAAACTGTCACTAACTCAGATCTTGATGCATATCATGGACATTTTTTGGCTACAAAAGAATTTTCTAGTGGAATTTACCACTATCACACAACGGGGGATGCCCCTTATATTAACGGAAGCGGATATTATGGTTCTCCAGGGACAGTTAGCCAATAAGGCTTGGCTTTTGTTTTGTTTTATTCTTGTCTCTTGCTCAGAGCCTAAAGACTCTCTTGTTGTAAGCTTTTTAAACCCTGACTTAGACCTCTCAAAAAGCATTGTTCTTTATAAGAATGCTCCTTTGTCTGGTGTCGTTTATGGGCTTTCCTCTAATGCTTTAGACACTCTTTGGTTACGTTATTATAAAGAGGGTCTGAAAAGCGGGGTGTGGAAACAATATTATCCCGGGGGGAAATTAAAAGAAATTCGAAAGTTTGTTAAGAATAAAAAAGAAGGTAATTATCGTGGCTATTACAAGGGGGGAGCTCGAAATTTTGTTTTTCAATTTAATAATGGCGAATATAATGGAACAAATAAAGTTTGGACTAAGGGAGGCCTTCTTATTGAAGAGGCTAATTTTAAATCCGGATACGAGTCAGGTGTTCAAAAAACATGGTATCTTAACGGAAAGATCAAGTCTAATTATATAATTAAAAATAACCGTCGCTATGGGCTTCTTGGGACAAAAAACTGTGTTAATGTGTCGGACGATCTTATTGTGTTTTAACGTTCTGTTTGTTTGTTTTTCTTGCTCAGGCCCTGTTTCTGAGCTTCCGTATTATAATACGCCCGATTTCTCGCCCTATTTTTTAACTCCTAAAGAGGCTGCCCGACAAATTACGCATAGAATTCCTTCTTTTGAATTTTTAAACCAGCACGACAAGCTTTATTCTTCAAAAAACCTAAACAATAAAATTCATGTTGCTAATTTTATTTTTACTGTCTGTACTGACATTTGCCCTCAAATGACCTCCAATATGAAAATTGTTGAAAAGGCTTTTCTTAATGATTCTTTGGTTGAAATCCTGTCTTTTAGCGTAACTCCCTGGATAGATACTTCAAAAAAACTGTTCGACTATGCCGCTTTTTATAATATCACCTCTAGCAACTGGCATTTTTTAACTGGAAAAAAGTCTAAAATATACTCTTTGGCTAGACAATCTTATTTTGCTGAAGAAGATTTTGGCTTTTCAAAAGACAGTACTCAGTTTCTTCACACAGAACATTTTATTTTAGTTGATCACAATAAAAAAATTAGAGGCATTTACAATGGCACTTTAGAGCTAGAGGCTCAGCAATTAATTAAAGATATTGTTGTTTTGAAAAACTCTTTATAAAGTTTTTGGTTTAAAAGCTTTATTTTTATTACTTATATTTTTAAATGAAAAAGCTAAAGCGCAGCCTGTCATTGCCTTATGTAATTGCAATTAGCATTGGTGGAATGCTAGGAAGTGGTATTTTTGTGCTTCCCGGATTTGCAGCAAGCCTAACCGGATCCTCTGTTTGGCTAGCTTATTTAATTGCCGCTCTCTGTATTTTGCCTGCCGCCCTTTCTAAGTCTGAACTAGCAACTGCCATGCCTAGTTCTGGCGGAACTTATGTTTATATTGAGCGCGCCTTTGGCCCTATGTTTGGAACTATTTCAGGGATTGGCCTTTGGTTGTCATTGTTGTTAAAAAGCTCTTTTGCTTTAATTGGATTAGGCGCCTATTTAGCTGTTTTAATTAATCTTGATGACAACTTAACTAAGCTTGTCGCTTTAGGGTTTTTGTGTTTTATTATGTTTTTAAATGTTTTTGGAGTTAAAAAAGTAGGGAAAGTACAGATTGTTATTGTTGGTATAAGTTTGACTTGCCTTGTGTCTATCTTTTTAATTGGTTTTCCTTTAGTTAATCCCGACTATTTAACTCCTTTTCTTTCTAACGGAAACACTGGCCTGATCTCAACCGTGGCTTTTGTTTACATTTCTTATGCTGGGGTTACTAAGGTTGCGGCAATTGCTGGAGAAATTAAAAACCCTGACCGGAACCTTCCTTTAGCGATGATTCTTTCGCTTTTAACCATTGCCAGTGTTTATGTTTTTATTGCTTTTGTCCTTGTGGGCAACATTCCTATTAAAGAACTTGCTACAGACATCCGCCCTATTTATACGGTTTCCAATATTATAGGGGGTAAGTATTTTGGCTATGCCGCCGCCGCTGTTGGCGTTCTTACACTTATGTCTATGGCTAACTCTGGTGTTTTAGCTTCTTCTAGATTTCCTTTTGCAATGGCCAGGGACAAACTACTTCCTTCTTTTTTAGAAAGGCTTCATTCTAAATATTTAACCCCTGTTATTTCTATTTTAATAACCTGTATAACAATGGCTTTTGTAATTGTCTTTTTAGACATTGTAAAAATAGCTAAGCTGGCCAGCGCTTTTAAGGTTATGATGTTTATTTCAGTTAATTTTTGTGTGATTATTTTAAGGGAAACTTCTGCCCAGTGGTACAATCCCTCGTATAAGTCGCCCTTATATCCTTTTCTTCAGCTTTTTGGAATTTTTAGCGGTTTTATTCTTCTTGTTTTTCTTGGTTGGATGCCGTTTTTTGCAATTCTAGTCATTTCTGTTCTAGGTGTTTTTCTTTATTTTTTTATTGGAAAAGATGCCACCAGAACGGGGGTTTTAAGAAATTATGGCCATAGGCCTGCTCTTTTTTTGTTTTATAAAAAAAATAGACGAAAGTTAAAAAAAGAAGGGAGGTCTCTTTCAAAAAATCTTGATGGCAAGCTTGTGTCAAATGCAGGGGTGGTGGTTCCTTTGCTGGGGAATGAGAACTCTGCCGAAATGCTTGCCGAAATGGCCTCTGCCATTAATCCTAGAGATTCTGTTCAGGTGGTTAATATTACTGAAGTTCCGAATCAAACTTTTTTAGATGCCCTTAATCAAGATACTCCAAAGGTTGTTTCTATTGCAAGAAGGCTTAAAAAACTTTCCTCGTCACAGAATTTAAATATAGATTTCGAATCTGTCGTGACTCACGAAGTCTCTAACACTGTCGCTCAATTAAGTGGTCAAACTAATTGCGATTGGCTTGTGATGGGTTGGAACGGAAAAGCTCATAGTGGCCTTTTAATTCGAAACCCTATTGGTTGGCTTTTAACTCATGTCAATTCTAATTTTGCCTTATTTAAAGATAGTGGTATTAAAAATATCAGCCGGGTATTAATTGCTCTTCGTCCAGGAAGAAAAGATAAAAATTTTCTTGCTGTAGCGGAAAGGGTTTGTGCTTTTTATGGTGCTTCTTTAACGCTTCTACATATTGTTACTCCTTCTTTTTCGAAAAAAGCAGCCACAAACATGGAGTCTAAGTCTGTTCAGCTTTTGTCTGGGCTTAAAATAAAGAGTGATTTGAAAATTGTTAAAAGCGAAAATCCTCTTAATTCTATTTCTTCTATTTCTTCTGATTATGATTTGTTGGTATTAGGCGCTCCAGAAAAAGACAGCTGGATTAGTGTTCTTTTTGGGGCAGGTAGAGATAAATTTACAGAAAATTCTGCCTGCTCTGTTTTAAGGCTTACAATGAAAAACTAATTGTTTAAATTAGCTGTTATTTAATATGAGAATACACCCCATAGAAGCTGGAAATTTTAAACTAGATGGTGGTGCCATGTTTGGGATTGTGCCTAAGGCGTTGTGGCAAAAGACGAATCCCGCAGACATTAATAATATGATAGACATGGGCTCGCGCTGTATGCTTATTGAGGCTGGAAATCGTCTAATTTTAATTGATGTGGGAATGGGGGACAAGCAGCCTGAAAGTTTTTTTAAGTTTTATTACCAGTGGGGTGATTTCAATTTAAAATCTTCAATAAATAAAGCGGGGTTTTCGTGTGATGATATTACAGATGTTTTTTTTACACATTTGCATTTTGATCACTGTGGCGGAGGTGTGATTTGGGACAACAGCAAGGCCTTCTTAAAGCCAATGTTTAAGAACGCTCACTACTGGAGCAACGTAAAGCACTGGGAGTGGGCCACAAAACCCAACCCAAGAGAAAAGGCTTCTTTTTTAGAAGAAAACCTAACGCCTCTCCGTTCTTCTAGTTGCTTAAAGTTTGTGCCTGGTCATTCTAGCGGCTTTGAATACAAAGATTGTTTGGGGTTTGATGTTTTGTTTGTTGACGGTCATACGGAAAAGCAAATGATTCCTAAAATCACCTATCAAGGGAAGACCCTTGTTTTTGTGGCTGATTTAATTCCAACCGCTGGACACATTCCCGTCCCTTACGTAATGGGTTATGATACTCGTCCTTTATTGTCCATGGAAGAAAAAGGTGTGTTTTTAAAAGAAGCTGCTGACAATAATTATTATCTTTTTATGGAACACGATGTTCACAACGAAATTATTACTTTAAAAAACACTGAAAAGGGGGTTCGTTTAGATAAAGTTTATACTTTTAACGAACTATTCTGTTAAAACCTCTTTTGTGATGAAAAACATTTTCTTTCTTTCTTTTGTTATTCTATTTTCATGTTATTGTTTTTCTCAAAGCAACTGGCAACAGCGCGTGGAATATGAGATGAAAATTGATTTAGACGTAGATACTTTTGTTTTTGATGGTGATCAAGAGATTGTTTATACCAATAATTCTCCTGACACAATACGCAAGGTTTATTATCATCTTTTTTTTAATGCTTTTAGGCCGGGCAGTCAAATGGATCTTCGTTCTTTAAATATTGCCGATCCTGACAGAAGGGTCAAAGACAGAATAAGCCTCTTAAATGAAAACGATTTTGGAAAAATGACTGTTTTAAGCCTTAGCCAAAATGGAGATTCTATTGACTTTGAAGAACAGGGCACTATTCTTTTGGCTAGATTGAAAAAACCTTTATTACCAGGTAAAAAAACTAAGTTGCGCATGTCTTTTCAAGGAAAGGTTCCTAAACAAATTAGGCGCTCTGGGAAAAACAATAAAGATGGGGTGGCTTTGTCGATGACCCAGTGGTATCCTAAACTTGCTGAATATGATTTTGAGGGCTGGCACCCCAATCCTTATATAGCAAGAGAATTTCATGGTGTTTGGGGGGATTATACTGTTTCTATAACAATTGATAAAAACTATCTCATTGGCGGGACTGGATATTTGCAAAATCCTCAAGAAATTGGACATGGCTATGAAAACCCTAATAAGCCGCTTAAAAGGGCAGATGGCCAAAAGCTTACTTGGTTGTTCTACGCTCCTAATGTTCATGATTTTGCGTGGGCTGCCGACCCTGACTTTACCCATGATGTTGTTAAAGGCCCAAACGAAGTAGATCTTCATTTTTTATATAAAAAATATCCTGAAAATTGGCAAAAACTTCAACAACACAGTATAGAATTAATGGCTTTTTTTAATGAAAAGATAGGCTCTTACCCTTGGAAACAGTACTCTATTATTCAGGGGGGTGATGGGGGAATGGAATACGCTATGTGTACCTTAATTACTGGAGGGGAGCGTTATAAAAGCTTGTTTGGAACTACCTCACACGAAATGGCGCACACGTGGTTTCAACACATTTTAGCAAATAATGAAGCTAAGCATCCTTGGATGGACGAGGGCTTCGCTAGTTATATCGACGCTCTTGCGGCAAGTGTTGTTTTAAAAAAAGAAGTGAAAAACCCTTTTTCTCAATCATACCAAAGTTATAGGCGTCTTGCTAACTCTGGAATGGAGCAGCCTCAAACCACCCACTCTGACAGGTATAAGTTTAATGCTGCTTATGGTGTTTCGGCATACAGCAAAGGGGCTGTTTTTCTTGCTCAGCTGGGCTATATAATAGGAGAAAAGGTTTTAGAAAACACCCTGCTGCGATATTATGATACGTTTAAATTTAAACACCCCACTCCTAATGATTTTAAAAGAGTTGCGGAAAAAGAATCAGACATGGAGTTGGAGTGGTATTTAAACGATTGGACCAGAACAACCGGTGTTATTGATTATTCTATTGATTTTATAAATAATGAAATTATACTAAAACGTATTGGTCTTATTCCTATGCCTATAGAGGTAGAGGTTGTTTTTGAGGGTGGCGAAAAAGAATTTTATTATATCCCTCTTGACTTAATGAGGGGAATAAAAAAGGGCTTAAGCATTGGGACTGTTGTAACTCCTGTTTGGGGCTGGGCAAACCCTAATTATAGCTTTAAAGTTAGTTCTAATAAGCCTGTTTCTTCTGTTTCAATTGACCCTTCTGGTCTTTTGGCAGATGTTGATTTAACCAATAACTTTGTTTCTTTTTAACGTGTTTTCTTTAAACAAACTCTCTTCTTTAAAAAACAAAACGGATATAGATCTTCTTTTTACAAATGGCCTTTCTTTTTCTTCTGGGCCCATAAAAGTATATTATTTAAAAAACTCCTCTAAAAAATCTTTAAAAGTGGGGTTTTCTGTTCCTAAAAAACTTCTTCCTTTAGCTGTAACGAGAAATCTTGTTAAAAGGCGTTTAAAAGAGCAGTTTCGACGTTTGCCGGATTCTTTTTTTGTTAATTCTTCCGGAAGTTTGTTTGTTGTTTATATTGGCTCAACCGTAAACGAAAGCTCTTTGATTTCTTCTTTTTTAAAAAAAGTTTTAACTAAGGTACTCCATTGATATGTGTGGGATTCCGTCCTCTAAATACTCTTCACCTTTTTCTTTAAACCCGTGGGTTTTATAAAACTTTTTTAAATGCGCTTGTGCTGATATTTTGATTTTTGCATTAGGCTCTTTTCTTTTTATTGCTTTTACGCTTTCGCAAACAAGCATGCTTCCTATTCCTTTTTTTCTAAACCCTTTTTTTACAAGAGCTCTTCCAAAAGAGGCTTCGTTAAAAAAATAATCTCCTGATTTAAAAAGTCTAGAATACGCTATTATTTTTTTGTTTTTTTTTCCTAACAAATGAATCGCCTTCAGGTCTTTCTTGTCAATATCTTGATAAACGCAATTTTGTTCAACAACAAAAACTTTTGATCTTATTCTTAAAATTTCATGTACCTCTTCTTTATTAAGCTCTTGCCATGTTTTGCTTTCCCAAAATAATTGTTTCATACCGTGTCTTTGTATTCACATTGATTAAATTCTGGTGTTAGGTTGGTTGAGTTTATTCCAAATTCCTCTTTTAGCATTTTTTCTATTTTTTTAGAAATTTTTTCAAACTCTGAAATTGTGGTATCATTGGTTAATAATATGTGTGCATCAAAAATTGTTTTGTGTTCGTCTAATTTCCATAGACGGACTTTGTGAACGTTTTTAACTTCTGTATTTAATAGGGTTTTTCTGATTATTTTATCAATGTTTATTTTTTTGGGAGCAAACATCATTAATATTTCTGTTGTCTCTTTCAAAATAATTATACTCATATATATTAAATATGCTGAAATAATAAACGTTAAGATTGTGTCTATTGTATAAATTTTAAATTCTTTTATAAGTATTCCTCCTATCAAAACCGCAACAGAGGTTAGGGTGTCGGACAGCATGTGGAGATATGCTGACTTTAAATTAAGATTTTTTTCTTTCCCTTTATGAAGTAACGCTGTTGAAAAAGCATTCCCTAAAATTGCTAAAGAAGAAAACCATATTACGTAGTTATAGTTTATTTCTTGCGGAAAATTTAATCGTTTTACTGCTTCTATAATTAAAATTATTGATACGGCTAAAAGGGCTAATGAATTAACAAATGCTCCTATTATTTCTGCTCTTTTATACCCAAATGTTTTTGTTTTATTTGGTTTTCTGTCAACAAGCGCATTGGCTATATAGCTAACTATCAACGAAACGCTGTCAGATATGTTGTGTATTGCGTCCGAAATAAGGGCTATGCTTCCGGAAATTATTCCCCCTATCATTTGTGCTGTAGATATAATTACATTAATTATAATGCTTATGGTAAGGGCTTTTTTGTCATTTGTAGGGTGGTGGTGGGGCATTATATGGGTATTTTGTTTATTCTCTTTTCGTGTCTTCCTCCTTCAAAGTCTGTTTTTATAAAAACCTCTACCATTTCAATGGCGTCGTTTAGTGTTACAAACCGAGAGGGAATGCTTAAAATGTTCGCGTCATTGTGTGTTCTTGCCAACTCTGCTATTTCTTTGTTCCAACACAAGGCCGATCTAATTTGTTGGTGTTTGTTGGCGGTCATATTTGCTCCATTTCCACTTCCACATATAATTATTCCTTTGTCTACTTCTTTTTTTTCCACTTGTTCAGCAACAGGATGAATATGATCTGCATAATCCACGCTTTCTTTTTTATTTGTTCC
>Ga0310120_10000501_pt1 | contig 31046 bp, 27 predicted proteins | sample CB27_AW_983_MG_FD_203506 | JGI IMG/M metagenome (GOLD analysis project Ga0310120, IMG submission 203506) | Marine microbial communities from Western Arctic Ocean, Canada - CB27_AW_983 | ecosystem: Environmental > Aquatic > Marine > Oceanic | place: Canada: Western Arctic Ocean | collected...
TTTGCTTCCTAAATTATTAATAGCTTCAATTCTTTCATTTTCCGAATAACAATAAATTGTTTCTTTTTTATTTCTAACTCTAAAAAGAGGAGTTTGTAATATATACAAATGTCCTTCTTTGATTAATTCAGGAAAAAATTGTAAAAAGAAAGTGATTAAAAGAAGTCTTATATGCATTCCATCAACATCGGCATCTGTTGCAATAACTATATTATTATATCTTAGATACTCTATACTATCCTCTATATTTAATGCAGCTTGTAATAAGTTGAATTCTTCATTTTCGTATACAATTTTTTTTGTCATTGAATAACAATTAAGAGGCTTTCCTCTTAAACTAAAAACAGCCTGAGTATTAACATCTCTTGATTTTGTTATAGATCCGCTAGCAGAATCTCCTTCTGTAATAAACAAAGTAGAATCCAATCGATTTTCTTTATTCATATCATTGAGATGAACTCGACAATCTCTTAATTTTTTATTATGAAGATTTGACTTTTTCGCTCTTTCTCTAGCTAATTTCCTTATTCCTGAAAGTTCTTTTCTTTCTTTTTCAGCCTGGATAATTTTTCTCTGAATTTTTTCTGCAGTATCTGAGTTTTTATGTAGATAATTGTCTAAATATTTTCCTATGAAATCATTTATATATGATCTAACAGTAGGAAGTCCTCCTCCCATTTCAGTTGAACCTAACTTAGTTTTAGTTTGTGATTCAAAAATAGGTTCCATAACTTTTATACTAACGGCAGAAATAATTGATTTTCTAATATCACTAGCATCATAAGGTTTTCCATAAAAATCTCTTATAACTTTTACAAGCGCCTCTCTAAATGCAGACTGATGAGTGCCACCTTGTGTTGTATGTTGTCCATTGACAAAAGAATAGTATTCCTCACTATACTGGATCTTGCTATGAGTTAAAGCAACCTCAATATCATCTCCTTTTAAATGAATGATAGGATATAATAATTTTTCAATGTCATTATTATCTTCTAAAAGATCTTTTAAACCATTTGAAGAAATAAATTTTTCACCATTAAATAAAATAGTTAAACCAGGATTTAAATAAACGTAATACTTAAGCATTTTTGAGACATACTCTGCTCTAAACTTATAGTTTTTAAATATTACTGTATCAGGTATAAAAGTGACTTTAGTACCCTTTCTTTTAGAGGACTCTTCAACGTCTTTATCTAAAATTAAATTGCCTTGTTCAAAAAAGACAGACTTTATCTTGCTATCCCTACAAGAATCAACCTTAAAACTAGATGACAAAGCATTAACTGCTTTGGTTCCAACTCCATTTAATCCTACTGATTTTTTAAAAGCTCTAGAGTCATATTTCCCTCCTGTATTCATCTTAGAAACAACATCCACAACTTTACCTAATGGTATTCCTCTTCCGTAATCCCTAACTGAAACTCCTGAATCAGAAATCGAAATTTTAATTGTTTTTCCAGCTCCCATTATAAATTCATCAATAGAATTATCTAGAACTTCTTTTAAAAGAATGTAAATGCCGTCATCAGGTGATGAACCATCACCTAATTTTCCAATATACATTCCCGGACGCATTCTAATATGCTCCTTCCAATCTAATGACCTAATATTATCTTCAGTATAATTTGATGAAACTGACATAGCTACGAAAATAGCTAATATAGATGTGGATTAAAAAAAAATGAAATGGTGTTTTAATAAATTAATTAACAATAGAAATGATCTGTTGTTGAAATCTTTTTTAGCTAGATATTAAATCTAAAGTGCATAATATCGCCATCGTTAACTATATAATCTTTTCCTTCAATTTTTAATTTTCCAACTTCTCTAGCTTTTGATTCACTTCCAAATTTAATATAATTGCTATATGAAATAACCTCTGCTTTAATGAATCCTTTCTCAAAATCAGTATGTATAACTCCTGCAGCTTGAGGAGCACTCAAACCTTTCAGTATAGTCCAGGCTCTAACTTCTTTAACACCAGCAGTAAAATAAGTTTGTAAATTCAATAGATTATAAGCTTTTCTTATCATTTTAGAAGATCCTGGTTCGCTCAATCCAATATCTGACAAAAAAACTTGTCTATCTTCATATGTATCCAGCTCATTAATGTCTGCCTCAACAGCAACTGCTAAAATTATAAATTCTGTATTTTCTTCTTCGATAACCATTTTAATTTGATCAACATAAGAATTACCAACAACAGCAGAAGATTCATCAACATTACATATATATAATACTGGTTTATTAGTTATCAATTGCATTGTATCAATTAAAATTTTTTCTTTATCTGAAAAATCGAGACTTCTTACAGATTTAAAAGAATGTAAATGATTTATTAATTTAACTAAAAGTGTGTTTTCAGCAATAGCCTCTTTATTTCCAGTTTTTATTAATCTAGCTATTTTATCTCTCCTTTTCTCTACTGTTTCTAGATCTTTTAACTGAAGTTCTAAATCAATAATCTCCTTGTCTCTAACTGGATCAATAGATCCTTCAACATGAACAATATTATCATCATCAAAACACCTTAAAACATGAATAATAGCATCTGTTTCTCTTATATTAGCTAAAAATTGATTTCCCAATCCTTCTCCTTTACTTGCTCCCTTAACTAATCCTGCAATATCAACAATTTCAACTGTAGCGGGAATTACCTTTTCGGGATTAACTAACTTCTCTAAATTTTCTAATCTTTTATCAGGAACACTTATTATTCCTATATTAGGCTCTATTGTACAAAAAGGGAAATTTGCACTTTGAGCCTTTGTATTAGATAAACAATTAAAAAGTGTTGATTTACCAACATTTGGAAGTCCTACAATACCTGCTTTCATGAATTAATTTTCAGGATGCATAAATCTCTGCTTATCTAGAAGAGTTTCTTCAGATTCAACATTATCTTCATCTGGAATACAACAGTCTACTGGGCATACAGCAGCACATTGAGGTTCTTCATGAAAACCTTTACACTCGGTACATTTATCTGAGGATATAAAATAATATTCATCTGAAACAGGTTCTTGCTCAATTTCTGCATTAACACTTTTTCCATTTCGCAAAATTAAATCACCTGATAAACTTGTGCCATCAGAATATTTCCATTCATAAGCAGCTTCATAGATAGCCGTATTAGGACATTCTGGTTCGCAAGCACCACAATTTATACATTCATCAGTTATTTTTATAGCCATTATTGTTATTACTATATCTTTAATTAAATTTGTCGCAAAAATAACACCAATTAAAATCACAAACAAGTTTAGTGTCAACATTAAATAATAAAATTAAGGCATTTGAAGAATTAGGAACTCTATTTGAATGTGTAGTTTCAAATAATAAATCTAAAAAATTTTTAAATTGGACTTCCAAATTCAATACATCTATAGATAACGCCTACAAATATAACACCTGGTTTACAAAAAAGTCAATTAAGCATGCTTTAAAAGAATGGAGCAAGCAACTTAATTACAACAATCTCTCTAAATGGACAGATCAATATGGTTTTGTTGATAAATCTGATAAAAAAATAGCTATTATTATGGCTGGAAATCTTCCACTTATTGGGTTTCATGATCTAATATGCTGCTTAATATTAAATTTTAACTGTATTGTAAAATTATCTTCTGACGATAAAATGTTAATTCCTTTTATAGTTGATTTTTTAGACTATAGACTACCAGGGTTAAAAAATAAAATTGAATTCACATCCAAGCCTCTTAAAAATTTTAATGGTGTAATAGCTACAGGTAGCAATAGTTCATTTAAATATTTTGAATATTATTTTGGAAATTACCCTAATCTTTTAAGGAAAACTAGGCATTCTATAGCAATTTTGGATGGCAATGAATCAGAAATTGATTTAGAAAATTTAGGAAAGGATGTCTTTAATTATTTTGGTATGGGATGCAGAAGTGTTTCTAAAATTTTAGTCCCTAAAGACTATGATTTTGATTTACTTTTCAATGCTTTATATAAGTTTAAAGAAATCATAAATCACAATAAATATGCTAACAATTATGATTATAACAAAGCAGTCTATTTAATGAGTAATCAAAAATTTATAGAAAATGGTTTTCTAATTTTAAAAGAAGATGATAAACTAGGCTCTCCAATAGGATGTTTGTTTTATCAATTTTATGAAAACTCTGATGATCTAAACTCTTATATAGCTAAATATAAAGATTCATTACAATGTGTAGTAAGTAATTTAAAAATAAACAATTTTACTTTATTTGGAGAAAGTCAAAGTCCAAAAATTGATGATTATGCTGACAATATTGACACATTAAATTTTTTGTTGAAAATATAATAATATTATATCTATAAAATAATACTTAATTATTCATATTTTATTAGTTTTGCACCTTATAAAATTTAAATGAAAAAGCATAATTTTAGTGCTGGCCCAAGTATACTGCCAAAATCAGTGATTCAAGAAGCTTCCAAAGGAGTTAATGACATTAACAGTTCTGGGTTATCATTATTAGAAATATCTCATAGAAGTAAAGATTTTATGGAAATAATGCATGAAGCTACTTCACTAGCATTAAACCTTCTTGGTTTAGAAGGCAAAGGTTATAAAGCTTTATTTTTACAAGGCGGAGCAAGTATGCAATTTTTAATGACAGCTTATAATTTATTAGAAAATAAAGCTGGTTATTTAAATACTGGTGCTTGGGCTAGTAAAGCATTAAAAGAGGCAAAACTTTTTGGAGATGCAATTGAAATTGCTTCTTCAAAAGACAATAATTTTAATTATATCCCAAAAGGATATTCTATTGACTCTGATTTAGATTACTTTCATTTAACTTCAAATAACACAATTTTTGGCACTCAGATTAAACACATACCAAATACTGATGTGTGTTTAGTTTCTGATATGTCTTCTGATATATTTTCTAGAAAAATTGATTTTTCTAAATTTGGATTAATCTACGCTGGGGCTCAAAAAAACATGGGACCAGCTGGAGCAACACTAGTGATTATCAAAGAAGATATATTAGGAAAAGTTTCTAGAAAAATACCATCTATGCTTGATTACAAAGTACATATTGATAAAGAGAGCATGTTTAACACTCCTCCTGTCTTTGCCGTGTACACATCAATGTTAACTCTTAAATGGTTAAAAGATAATGGTGGTATTGAAAATATTGAATCTAAAAACAATACTAAAGCTGAACTTATGTATCAAGCTATAGACACAAATGAATTGTTTGTGGGATTTGCAGCTAAACAAGACAGAAGTTTTATGAACGTAACGTTTAATTTAATTGATTCAAATCATAAGGAACTTTTTGATCAAATGTGCAAAGAAGCAAATATAAGTGGAGTTAATGGTCATAGATCTGTAGGTGGATATAGAGCATCAATATATAATGCCTTAGAAATAGAATCTGTAAAAGTTCTAATTGATGTAATGAATGAATTAAAAAGAATAGTTTAATTAATAATAAAAGACTTATGATAAATGTTTTAGCTAATGATGGAATTTCTAAAAGCGGGAAAGATTCATTAGAAAAAGATGGATTTAATGTTTCTACTGTAACAGTAGCTCAAAATCAACTGATTAGTTATGTTAATAAGGAAAATATTAGTGTTTTATTAGTAAGAAGTGCCACTACAGTTAGAAAAGATCTTATCGATCAATGTCCAGGGTTAAAAGTAATAGGAAGAGGAGGTGTTGGAATGGATAATATCGATGTAGATTATGCTAGAAGTAAAGGAATTAACGTAATTAACACTCCTGCTGCTTCATCTGCATCAGTCGCAGAATTAGTTTTTGCTCATTTATATAGCGGAGTTAGATTTCTTTTTGAATCAAATAGAGCAATGCCCTTAGAAGGAGATAGTAATTTTAAAGGTCTTAAAAAAGCTTATGCAAAAGGTGTTGAACTTAGGGGAAAAACTATTGGCATTATTGGCTTTGGAAGGATTGGGAGGGAAACCGCAAAAATTGCCATTGGTGTTGGTATGAAAGTTTTAGCATACGATAAGTTTTTAGAAAAAGCTGATTTAACTTTAGATTTTCATGATGGAAAAAAAATAGATTTTGAAATAAAAATTTCAAAATTTGAGTATCTACTTAAAAATTCTGATTTCATCTCTTTACATGTTCCTGCGCAAAAAAACTTTGTAATTAATAAAAAAGAAATTAATATGATGAAAGATGGAGCTGGACTTATTAACGCTGCAAGAGGAGGTGTTGTTAACGAAGTTGAGTTAGTTTCCGCTTTAGATTCAGGAAAACTATCCTTTGCTGGTCTTGATACTTTTGAAAATGAACCTAAACCTGCTGTAAAATTATTAATGCATCCTAAAATATCATTAACTCCACACATTGGTGCTGCCACAAACGAAGCTCAAGATAGAATTGGATTGGAATTAGCAGATCAAATTAAAAATATATTAAATTAAGATATGATTGAGAAACTAAAAAAAAAATGGGGAATTGACACTTTATTCCAAGTCATTATAATCTTTATAGTATTTGGAGTAACTGGTTCAGTTTCTGCTAAGTTATCTGGTCCAGTTACAGAATATTTAAATCTAAACTCATTACCAACATTAATTTATTGGCCTATAAGAATAATCATATTATTTCCTATTTATCAAGTTTTACTTGTATGGTTTGGATTTTGTTTTGGTGTATTAGTTAGTGTTTTAACATTTCAAAAAGACACCTTTATTTTTAATTTTTTTTATAAAATGTCAATTTTGATGTCTAAAAAAATGATTCAACTCCTTTCTTTTGGTTATCTATTTAAATAATCGACTTATTTCAAAAAAGAGTTTTTACTTTCAATAAGTTTTTTGACTTTAGGAGCTATAATCATAGAACAATAAGGGACATTTTTATTTTGTTCAAAGTAATCGTGATGATAATTTTCTGCTAAATAAAACATGGTTTCTTTTTCTACAGTAGTAACTATAAGATTTAAATAAATTTTGGATTGATTTAATTCTATTATGTAATCATTTATGATCTTCCTTTCACTTGTGTTGCTTGTGAAAATTGAGGAACGATATTGAGTGCCAATATCATTTCCTTGCCTATTAAAGGTAGTTGGGTCATGAGTTGAAAAAAAAATCATTAAAATATCTTTTAAAGATATAATTTGAGAATCATACTCAACTCTAATCACTTCTGCATGTCCCGTTAAACCTGTACAAATTTCTTTATAAGACGGATTTGTGGTTTCTCCTCCAATGTAACCTGGAAAAACGCTTGTGACACCATTTATTTTTTTAAATATGGCTTCGGTGCACCAAAAACAACCTCCACCTAAAATTATATTGTCAATACTTATCATTTCTATAATAAACCTTTTATTAAAACACTTGTCCAAAATTAGCTTAATTTCGTCATTGTTTTATATATAAATAAATTTTTTGAAAAATATTTTTTATCTTTTTTTTGTCCTTATCTTTTCTTTTTCCTTCTCTCAAGATAGAAAAACATTAAACATAAATAGATTTGATTCTCCACCTAAAATAGATGGAGTTATTGATGATTTTCAGTGGGAAGGTCTTGTTCCTGCTTCTGATTTTGAAAGATGGATGCCTACTAATGGGTCTAAAGAAAAAAAAGGCTACGAAAATTATGTATACATGGGTTATGATGATAATGCTATTTATATTGCTGCAAAATTTAACCATCCTAATCCAGATTTAATTCCTAAAGAAATTAGTCAAAGAGATGATATTTGGGAAATTAACGCTGAAACTTTTTTGGTATCTATTAATACTAATGATGACAATATAAATTATCAAGGTTTTCAAGTTACTAGTGCGGGAACTCAAGGAGATTCCTATACTTCTGGTGAATATTCAGATGACGATTGGAATTTTGATACTGTTTTTGAGTCAAAAGTAGTTATTGATGAAAATGGATGGAACGTTGAGATGAAAATTCCATACAGTGCACTTAGATTCCCATCATCAAAAATTCAATCATGGGGTATTCAATTTGCAAGAAAAATAGTTGAGTTTGGAGAACTATACACATGGAATTTTGTGGATCAAAAAACTTCAAACTTTAGAGAGTCATTAGGTTTATTAAAAGGTTTAAAAAACATCTCCCCTCCTATTAGACTTTTTTTATACCCCTATGCTCAATCATCTGTTGATCTAAATAAGAACAGCAAACCACTGATTGGATATTCTGCAGGATTGGATCTTAAATATGGAATTAATAACAGTTTTACATTAGATGCTACTCTTATTCCAGATTTTGGTCAAGTAGCATTTGATGAAAAAGAATTAAACCTTAGTCCTTTTGAACAGCAATTCGATGAAAACAGAGCTTTTTTTACTGAAGGATCTTCTTTGTTTAAAAAAGCTGATAGTCAAGGTTATAGAGGTGGTAATTTTTTTTATAGCAGAAGAATTGGAGATGAAATAAGTTTTGATGAGGAAGATATTCTTAACGCTAATGAAAAGATATTATCCTATGACAGAAAAGCTGACCTGCTAAATTCAATTAAGTTAACTGGAACTACAAACTCTGGACTTAGTATTGGTTTTATAAACTCGATTACAGACAATGCCTATGCATCTATAGAAAACTCATTAACCGGAGAAATTAGAAAAGAAAAAATTGCTCCTGCAACAAATTTTAATGTTCTTTCTTTAAATCAACAAGTATTAAATGAATACTCTACTATTTCATTTCTTAACGCTAACGTATACAGGATTGGAGAAGGTTTTGACAATTCTAATAATAGTGCTTTTGTATTTAACTTATTTGATGATAAAAGAAAGTTCAATATAAAAGGAAATGTTTACCAAAGTAATTCTCCTGTTTTTTCTGAAACTAAAGGATTTAGAGGGGCGTTAGATTTTGATAAGTTAACGGGAAATTTAAGATATGGATTTGGCTGGAGAGGAGTTGATGCTAATTATTATCAAAATGATTTAGGTTACTATAACAGTAGAAATGATCAAAGAATTTACGCAAAAGTTAGTTACATGACTTTTAATCCTACAGATTTATACGAAAAAATAGAAGCTTATCTATATATGAGTGAGAGTAGTAGGTTTTATCCAAAAATTAAAAAATCAACCGGATGGAGATTGGGAGGTGAAATAATAAGCCCAAAATTAGAAGAGATTAAACTAGTTATTGATTATGATTCTAAAAATAAAAATTTTGAAGAGCCAAGAAGTGAAAATTCATTTATAAATGAACCCGCTAAATATGAATTTCAACTCCAATATAAATCAGATACAAGAAAAAAAATACAATATTCATTAGGTATGGAACACTCTTATGCCGTTGAGGAACTTTTTGATGAGAAAAAAAATGATATAGAAATAAATTCAGGTATAGGTTTCAGATTGTCTAACAATTTCAATCTAGATTATGAAATAAAAAATGAAATAAATTATGATGATGTAGGTTATGTATATAAAGAAAATGAAAATATTTATTTTGGAAAAAGAGATGTAAAAGCATTTGAAAATAATTTAACATTAAATTATAATTTTGACTCTTACAAATCTTTAAATCTAAGGGTTAGACAATTTTGGAGTAGTGCTAAATATGATGATTCTTTTTTCTTACTAAACTCTAAAGGCGAAAGAGTAGTTTCCGATAAATCTATAATTGACAATGATCCTAACACAAATTTCAATTTATGGAATTTAGACTTGAGTTATAATTGGGAATTTTTGCCAGGCAGCAAATTAATTTTATTGTACAGAAATAATATTTTTAACGAAAATAATTTATCTGGGATTTCATACTACAGCAGTACTAAAGAACTGTTTCAAAAACCAATTGATCATCAAGTTTCATTGAGAATAAATTATTTCTTAGATTACAATCTAATTAAAAGAAAGAAAAAAAGAATATAATTTTAATGATTTCAGCACAAAACATATCTAAAACATTTAATGGCAAGAAGGTGTTAGACAATGTAAGTATAGAAGTTAAAATAGGAGAAATTATTTCTATTGTAGGGCCTTCAGGAGCTGGAAAAACTACCTTATTACATGTTTTAAGTACACTTGACAAGCCTGATTCAGATGATAAAACCAAGTTAATTCTTAATGAAAAAGAAATAATAAAACTAAATGATGATGATCTTTCTAAGTTTAGAAACACTCAAATTGGTTTTATTTTTCAATTTCATGAACTTTTACCAGAGTTTAGCGCTATTGAAAATGTTTGTTTACCTGGTATTATTAAAGGAGATTCTCACTTTGATATTATTAAAAAAGCTGAAAACTTGTTAAAATCTCTTGATTTAATCCATATTAAAGATCAAAAACCTTCTGAATTATCTGGAGGAGAACAACAAAGAATAGCAGTTGCAAGAGCTTTAATTAATAATCCGAATATTCTTTTTGCAGATGAGCCAAGTGGAAATTTAGATTCAAAATCTGCTGACATATTACACAATCTATTTTTTGAGTTAAGAGATAAACTAAACATTACTATTGTACTAGTCACACACAATAAAGAATTAGCTAATATGGCTGATAGAAAACTCAATTTAGTTGATGGTAAATGGACTAACTAAATTAGAGTTAAAAGAATTTTTGGATAATAAATTCGAACAATACAATCAAAAAAGTTTTATCGAATCAGATCCTATTCAAGTTCCACATAAATATAAATTAAAGCAAGATATTGAAATAGCTGCATTTTTGACTTCAACAATAGCTTGGGGGCAAAGAAAGACAATTATTAAAAATGCTAAAATAATGATGGAGAATCTTGATAATTCTCCATATGAATTCATTAAAAACTCTACAAAAAAAGATATTGATAATCTTCATGTTATACATCGAACATTTAATGAAATAGATTTTAGATATTTTATTAGAAAACTGAAAGAAATATATAACACCTATAAAGATTTAGAGTCTGTATTTTGTTTAACTGAAAATAATACAGACATGCATCATTCGATACATAATTTTAAAAAAATATTTTTTAATGGCAATCATCCATCTAGAACTACAAAACATATAAGTGATCCTTTTAAAGGTTCTGCTTCAAAAAGAATAAATATGTTTTTAAGATGGATGGTAAGACATGACAATAATAATGTAGATTTTGGAATATGGAAAAATATCTCTACTTCAATTTTATCATGTCCACTTGATGTTCATAGCGGAAATGTTGCAAGGAAGTTGGGTCTTTTAAAAAGAAAACAAAACGATCATAAAGCAGTATTAGAATTAGATTTGAACTTAAGAAAATTAGATAAAATCGACCCTGTTAAATATGACTTTGCGTTGTTTGGTTTAGGGGTATTTGAAGGATTTTAAAAATCTTTTACATGAAAATTCAAATCTATTACTATATTTGCCCAGCATTATTTTTAATGCTCTTTAAAATAACTTGATTGCATGTCTATAATACTTAAATCTGCAAAAGTTATAAATGCCGAAAGTAAATACAACGGTACTAAGCAAGATATTTTAATTTCTGAAGGTAAAATTCAAAAAATTTCTAAATCAATTTCATCTCCTAAATCAAAGGAAATTAACATAAAAAATCTTCAAGTTTCATCTGGATGGTTTGATAGCAGCGTCTCATTTGGAGAGCCTGGATTTGAAGAAAGAGAAACTATATTAAATGGTGGAAATGTTGCGGCAAGAAGTGGATTTACTAACATATTACTCAATTCAAACACTAACCCTGTAATAGACAATCAATCTGATGTTTCATTTATTAAAATAAAATCAAAAGACTTAATAACGAAAATTCATCCTATTGGTGCATTAACTATCTCTAGTAAATCTAAGGACCTTGCCGAATTAATGGATATGAAAAATTCCGGTGCTGTAGCATTTTATGATTTTAAAAAACCTATAATTAATCCAAACTTATTAAAGACATCTTTACTTTATTCCCAAACTTTTGATACGGTCATAATGTCTTTTGGACAAGAAGATTCTGTTTCAAATAGTGGAGTTATGAATGAAGGATTAGTTAGCACTACTTATGGAATTAAAGGAATTCCAAACCTTTCGGAAGAAATTCAAATAAGCAGAGATTTAAAGATCTTAGAATATACTGGTGGAAAACTTCACATCCCTACTATTTCAACTAAAGAATCTGTTGATTTAATTAAAAAAGCTAAATCAAATGGGTTAAACGTTACTTGCAGTGTAGCAATTCATAATTTAATCTTCAATGAAGAAAAATTAAAAGAATTTGATACTAGATATAAGGTGTCACCTCCATTAAGGACTGATAAAGATAGAATAGCCCTTATTAATGCAGTTAAAAAAGGAATTATTGATATGGTTACAAGTGATCATATTCCAATTGATGTTGATAATAAAAAAACTGACATTGATAGTGCTAAAAATGGCACAGTTGGGTTAGAATCTTTTTTTGGAGCTTTGTTGACAATTTTTAGCTTAGATGAAAGTATACGTATTTTAACAAGTGGAAAACAAAGATTTGGAATTAATAACCATTCTATTCAAGAAGGATCTAATGCAGATCTTACCCTATTCACTAGTAATAGCAATAATAATTATACTTTTTCAAAATCAAATATTCTTTCAAAATCAAAGAATAGTGCATTTTTAGGAATGAAAATGTCTGGAACTTCCTTGGGAGTTATTGTTGGTGAAAAATATATAATTAATGAATAAACTTCCTTTTTTTCATTTAATTAAAAAGTCTTGCTTAGTTGATACCCCCTCGCCTCTTCTTATCATGGCTCATGGTTATGGAAGTAATGAGAATGATTTGTTTTCTTTTTCTAGAAATCTTCCAGACAAACTGACAATAGTTTCAATAAGAGGAGATATTAATATACAAAATATTGGTTACGCATGGTATGATATAAATATAGACTTTAATGGAAATAAAACCTATGACATTGAAAAAGCTATTGAATCCAGAGACAAAGTTGCTGATTGTATAGAAAAATGCACTGAGATTTATAATACTGACAAAAATAATGTAACTCTTTTAGGGTTTAGCCAAGGATCTATACTAGTCAATGCTGTAGCACTAACTTATCCTGAAAAAGTTAAAAATGTAATCGCGTTTAGTGGAGTTGTAGATCCTAATATCATTAACCTATCATCTAAATCTTTAAAAAATCTATCATTTTATATTTCACACGGTACATTAGACGAGGTATTGCCTTATAATTTATCAAAAGAAAGTTTAAAATTTTTAGAAAAAAATAATTTAAATTTTGTTTTTGAAGATTTTCCTGTTGGTCATGGTGTTTCTCCAGAAAATTTTAAATCTATGCTAAGCTGGCTAACTAAAAAATTAGTCTAAAAACAATTCTAATCGATCAAAAGAAAGGTAAACATCTTTTGGCAATTCACTTTGAACTTTTTTATGAAAACCTAGCTTATGACTTATATGAGTTAGATACGTTTTTTTTGGATTAATTTTTCTAATAAGAGCTAAAGCTTCATGAAGGTTTAAGTGAGAAAAGTGAGGTTCGATTCTAATTGCATTTAAAACAAGAATGTCAAGGTTTTTAAGCTTCTTAATTTCTTGATCACTTATAGTCTTTAAATCCGTTAAATAAGCAAAATCTTTAAAACGATATCCAAAGACTTGTAAATCACCATGTAAATAGCTAATTGGAATAACTTCAAGGTTAAATAATTTGAAAGGGGTATTTTCTTTCACAATTTCAGGGTTAACAGATGGAGATCCTGGGTATCTACCTTCTTTTTTAAAAATATAGTTAAATCTAATAGATAGATTCTTCAAGACTCTTTGATGAGCATATATAGATAACTCACCCTTTCTGTAACAAAATGGCCTAATATCATCAATTCCTGCTGTATGATCAGCATGTTCATGAGTATACAACACTCCATTAAGACTGTTACAGTTTGAATCTAACATCTGCTGTCTAAAATCTGGGCCGGTATCAATTACATATTTAAAATTATCCCATTCTATCATTATTGATGATCTTAGACGTTTGTCTTTTTTATCTATGCTTAAACAAACAGGATGAGTGCTTCCAATAATTGGAATACCAGTTGAAGTTCCAGTTCCTAAAAAAGTTATTTTCAAAAAATTTATTTTAACCAAAAATATATTTTTTAATTGAGAAACTTTTTAACTTAGCATATATATTATTATTACATAATGTCAATTTCTTTAAAAGGAGACCAACCATTTGAAAATATTCCATCTGTTAAGGCTAAAGCTTTAAGAATTAATTTAAACAATCATATTTACGGAACATTTGCTGAAATTGGTGCTGGACAGGAAGTAGCTAGACATTTTTTTAGATCTGGTGGAGCTTCAGGCACTATTGCTAAGACAATGAGCGCTTATGATAGAGCTTTTAGTGATGCAATTTATGGAGAAGAACCTGATAAGCAGTATGTTTCTGAATCTAGATTAAAAAAAATGATTAGTCATGAAGTTAATCTACTGGAAACAAGAATAGGTAGAAAAAATCATCCAGATAAAATGTTTTTTACATATGCTAATACTGTTGCTACAATTGATTTTGCTAAAAAGTATAAAGGTCATGGATGGATGGGTATTAAGTTTCAAACTGATCCTAAACAAGATTACAGTGAAATACACATACATGTCAGATTTCACAATTTTGAAGCAAAAACTCAACAAGAAACATTAGGCATAATGGGTCTTAATTTAATATATGGTGCTTATTATAAACACGACGAACCTAGAAAACTTCTTAAATATCTTTACGATCATCTTGATACTAAAGCTATAGAAATAGATACTATTAATTTCTCAGGACCCCTATTTAAAAATGTAGATAACAGATTAATTAGCATGGACCTTGTAAAAAACGGAATGACTGAAGCTGTAATGTTTGGTCCTGAGGGAAACAATATCCTTCCCGCACGGGTTTTATACAAAAAACATATTTTAGCAATTAGAGGAAGCTTCAGACCAGTGACTAAGGTAAACGAAGACATGCTTGATAAATCAATAGAGATAATTTCACATCAAGAAAATTATAATAAAAAGGAACATTTAACAGTCTTTGAAATAACGCTTTCAAATTTAAAAGCATCTAATGGAGATATAAATGAAATAGATTTCATACATCGCGCTACCTTATTATGTTCTTTAGGGCAAACGGTCATGATCACTAACTTTAAGGAATATTACAGACTTGCAGAGTATTTTTCTAACTACACTCAAGAAAAAATAATTCTTACAATGGGAGTCAACAGTCTTGTAGAAATTTTTGACGAAAAATATTATGATCATTTAAGTGGTGGAATACTTGAGGCTTTTGGTAAATTATTTTTCAAAAACCTTAAAATCTTTTTATATCCTATGAAAGACCCTGAAGATGGTAAAATTCTTAATAGTAACAACTTGCAGGTTGCTTCTAGAATGAAAAATCTGTACAAATTTTTTAAATATAACGGCAAGTTAATTGATATTTTTTCTTACAATAAGGATCTGCTTGACATCTACTCTGTAAAAGTATTGGCTATGATAGAAAATGGTGATAAAGATTGGGAAAATATGTTACCTGAGGCTGTAACTAAATTAATTAAAGAAAAACAACTGTTTGGTTATAAAAAATAAAGCTAATCAAGAATTTGACTTGTGTGGTCTTTAGTATTTACTTTATCTATAACTTTTGTAATCACACAGTTTTTATTTATTATAAAAGTTGTTCTCATAATACCTTCATATTCTTTTCCTTGATATTTTTTTGATCCCCATACACCAAAACCTTTTATAAGAACTTTTTCTGTATCGGATAATAATGGATAAGGAAAGCCAAATTTAACTGAGAATAATGATTGATGTTTAACTTTATCTGCACTAACTCCAAAAATGGAATAGCCTGCATCTACTAGTTTTGAATAATTTTCTGATAAATTACAAGCTTGAGCGGTACATCCAGGTGTATTAGCTCTAGGATAAAAAAACAAAATAGATTTTTTTCCTTTAAAATGATCTTGAGTAATCAAATTTTCTTTATCATCAAAACAAGAAAAATCAGGTAATTTATCTCCAACTTGTAACATAATTATTTGAATTAATTTGTAGTAAATTTACAAAGTAATTATGAAAAAGTCAGATAAAATTATATATCTAATTGATACTTTAGAATTGTTTTTTCCTGAAGTGCCAATTCCATTAGATCATAAAGACCCATATACTTTATTAATAGCTGTCTTATTATCAGCCCAAAGTACAGACGTTGGCGTAAATAAGATAACCCCTATCCTATTTGCTAAGGCTGATAATCCTTATGATATGATTAAACTGAGTGTTGAAGAAATAAGGAATATTATTAGACCTGTAGGGTTATCTCCCATGAAATCTAAAGGAATTTATGGGCTTTCAAAAATATTAATTGAAAACCATAATGGAAAAGTTCCAGAAAATTTTGAGGATTTAGAATCTTTACCAGCAGTTGGGCATAAAACAGCTAGTGTAGTGTTAGCGCAAGCATTTAATATACCTACTTTTCCTGTAGATACTCATATACATAGATTAATGTATCGTTGGGGAATGTCTAGTGGTAAAAATGTAAAAATTACAGAGAAAGATGCCAAAAGAATTTTTCCAAAAAAATTATGGAACAAACTTCATTTACAAATAATTTGGTATGGAAGAAAATTTTCACCTGCAAGGGGCTGGAACATTAAAACAGATCTTATCACACAAAAAATAGGAAGAAAGTCTTTTTTAAAAAAATTAATCAATTAACATTATAAATTACATATAACTCAATTCTTTTAGTTCATTCTTAAGAGCAGATTTGTTCATTTTTTTTCTTAGATTATTAATAGAATACCTTATCCTTCCAAGTGCCGTATTAATAGAAATACCATTCATTTCAGCTATTTGCTTAAATGTCAAATCTTCATAAAATCTAAGTTTAACTATTTCTTTTTGTGAATCTGGAAGTTGATCAATCATTTCTAAAAGAACCTTGGATAAAGTCTTGTCAGAAATAACTTTACCGTCATTATCTGAAAAATCAGAATTTAATTTTGAGAAAATATCGTACATATCATTTTCATAATTCAATTTTAATCTCTTTACAGTCCTAAAATGATCCATAACTAAATTATGAGCTATTCTAAGTACCCATGGCAAGAACTTTCCTTGTTCATTATACTTCCCAAGCTTTACTTTCTTAAAAACCTTAATGAAAGTATCCTGTAATATATCATTAGAAATATCAGTATCTAAAACCTTTGAATTAATATAATTAAATATTCTTTGCTTGTGACGTAAAAAAAGAGTCTCAAAAGAAGAATTGTCACCTAATTTATAACTGTCAAGAAGAACAGAATCGTTTACATAATTTACCATAACCTAAATTTTAAATTAAAATATAATTTCTATTTATTTCGAAATAAAAAAGTAAGGTTCAGGTATAGGCTTATGTTTTAGGTTATACCCAAATTTAGTAAAATGATTTTAAATAAAAAATTGTTTAGCATTTAAGGTATAAAAAAATCATTTAAACCTTATATTTATAGATTGATTTTTAAACACTTTGAAAGATATTAAGTTAGATCCTGGATTTATTAAAATAAGAGGTGCTAAAATGCATAATCTTAAAAATATCGATTTAGATATTCCCAAAAATAAACTCGTAGTTATAACCGGACTTTCTGGTTCAGGTAAATCTAGTTTGGCTTTTGACACTCTATATGCTGAAGGTCAAAGGAGATACATAGAAAGTCTATCGTCTTATGCTAGGCAGTTTCTAGGAAAATTAAATAAGCCAAAAGTTGATAAAATAATAGGAATTTCTCCAGCAATTGCAATAGAGCAAAAAGTAAACAATTCAAACCCGAGATCTACCGTTGGAACCACTTCAGAAATTTATGATTATTTAAAATTACTATATGCAAGAATTGGAAAAACTTTTTCACCAATTTCTAATTCTGAAGTAAAAAAAGATTCTATAAAAACTGTTCTTAGTAAAATTAAAAGTTTTAAAACTGGAGATAAATTTCTTATTCTCTCTCCTAAAAAGCTATTAAGTCTAGAAAAAAGTAAAGAAACCTTAGGAATGTTTCAAAAGCAAGGGTTTGCAAGAGTTCAAATAAATAATAGAATATTAAGAATAGAAGATTTAGAAAAAATATCTAAAAAGAATTTCAATTTAATAATTGATAGATCAATTTATGAGGATAATAAAGATTATCTAAACAGAACTTCTGAATCCTTAGAGTTAGCTTTTTATGAAGGAAATGGGAAGGTCACTATTCATAATCTAACTACTAACAAGAAGCATAATTTTAATAATAGGTTTGAAAAAGATGGAATAAAATTTAATGAACCTTCTCAACATTTATTCAGTTTTAATAATCCATTAGGAGCTTGTTCAAGTTGTGGAGGTTATGGTGATATTGTTGGAATTGATCCTGAATTAGTTATTCCCAATACAGGATTATCAATATACGAAAGTGCTATAGCTCCATGGAGAGGTGAAAAATTAAAAAAGTATAAAAATGATCTAATAAAGAATTCTACAAACTTTGATTTTCCAATTCATAAACCATATTTTAAATTAAATCAAGAACAAAAAGATTTATTATGGACTGGAAATAGTCATTTTAAAGGAATTAATTATTTTTTTAAAAAACTAGAAGCAAAGATTTATAAAATCCAAAATAGAGTAATGCTATCTAGGTACAGAGGAAAAACAATTTGTAATAATTGTAATGGAAATAGACTTAAAATAGAAGCATCTTATGTAAAAATAAATGGAAAATCTATTACTGATTTAGTTCAAATGCCTATCGATTCTCTTTTAAAATTTATGTTATTACTTAAACTGGATTCTTATGAAGAAAAACTAGCAAATAGAATAATAAAAGAGATTCAAAATAGATTAGAATTTATATGTAATGTTGGACTTGGTTATTTAACCATTAATAGAAAATCTAGTACTTTATCAGGTGGTGAATCACAAAGAATAAATCTAGCTAATTCACTTGGAAGCTCATTAGTAAGTTCATTATATGTGTTGGATGAACCAAGCATAGGATTACATCCTAGAGACACAGAAAAATTAATAAGCATTCTTATTGACTTAAAAAACATAGGTAATACTGTATTGGTAGTTGAACACGATGAAGATATAATAAGATCAGCTGATCAGATTATTGATATTGGACCAGAAGCAGGCTCAAATGGAGGTAAAGTTGTAGCTCAAGGAACTATTAAAGACATTTTAAAATCAAACAGTCTAACTTCAAGATATTTAAATAATATTGAATCTATTGGAGAACCAAAAAAAATAAGATATTCTACAAAAAAAATAACTATAAAAGGAGCTAGGGAAAATAATTTAAAAAATATTTCTGTTGATTTTCCTTTAAATAGCCTAACTGCTGTAACAGGTGTGTCTGGAAGTGGAAAAACTACACTTGTCAAAAAAATATTGTACCCTGCTTTATTAAAAGCAAAAGGAATATTCAAAAACAAACCTGGTCAATTTGATATTATAACAGGAGATTTAGACAAAATTGATGAAATTGAGTATATTGATCAAAATCCTATTGGCTTATCTTCAAGATCTAATCCTGTTACATACCTTAAAGTATATGATGACATAAGAAACTTATACGCTTTGCAGAAAGTTTCAAAAGTCAATAATTATAAAGCAAAACACTTTTCGTTCAATGTTGATGGCGGTCGTTGCGAAACGTGTAAAGGCGAAGGTAGTGTTAAGATTGAAATGCAATTTATGGCAGATGTCAATTTAGTATGTGAAAATTGTAAAGGAAAACGATTTAAAAAAGAAGTTTTAAGAGTAAAATTTGAAAACAAAACTATTGATGACATTCTTAAAATGACTGTTGATCAAAGCATAGAATTCTTCAATGATTCTGATCAGAAAAAAATAGCCAACAAACTCCAACCTCTTCAAGATGTAGGAATGGGTTATGTGCAATTAGGGCAAACCTCCTCCTCCCTTTCTGGTGGAGAAGCACAGAGGATTAAATTAGCTACTTTTTTATTAAAAGGGAATAATAGAAAAAAGATACTATTCATATTTGATGAGCCTACTACAGGGCTTCATTTCCATGATATTAAAAAACTATTAAAATCATTTAATTCTCTAATAGAAAATGGTCACTCTATTATAGTGGTTGAGCATAATACCGATCTTATCAAATTTGCTGATCATATAGTGGACTTGGGACTTGATGGTGGTGAAAAAGGAGGTGAATTAATTTTTCAAGGAACACCAAAAGGTTTGATAAAAAATAAAAAATCTAGATTATCTAAATATCTTAAAATTAAAGGTGTTTAGAAAAAATTGATTTTATAGTTTGGTTAATATTTTTAGAAAGTCCCAAATAATATATTAATCCTAAATATATAATTGACACAATCAAGCTTCTTAAAACAATGTCAATTAAAGCAGAATACTCAAAGCCTATGTAATTGATAGAGAAATACAATGCGCAAACAATTAGTAAAATTTTAATTGTGTTTCTGTTATATGGTTGAATATTCAATTTGTAATTAATATAAAAGACCTTTAATATGGTAAATGAAAATAAAACTATCAAAGTAGATATTGCAGCTCCATTTATTCCATAAATATCAATCAAAATATCATTTAAAAAATACACCGAAATTGCCATAGCTATGGAAAACGGTAAAGTGATTTTGTAGAAACTAGAAGTAGCTAAAATAGCAGGACCACATCCAAAACTCATTTGAATTAGTTTTGCTAAAGAAATAATTAACACCACCCAAATACCATCGGAATAGAGATCATTATTCATTAATAAATAAAATGAATTAATATTCAAATTAATAATTAAAAAAATAAAGCCAGAAAGTATAAGTAAATTTGACGAACTCTTTTGGTAGAGATTATTGAGTTCCTTAAAATCATTATTATTGATTGCTTTAGCTACCATAGGATTTAATATTTGAAACATAGCTCTACCAGGTATTTCAACAACCGTAGCAATAAATACTGCAACTGCATAGTAAGCAGTCTGACTAATAGCTTGTTTCTGCGGAATCATATATTTATCAATATCAATTAAAAGACTTGCTGCAGAACCAGCTAAAAGGATATAAATTGAATAAGAAAGTATTTCTTTATAATTATCAGGAAATTTAAATGAAAACCTTGGGATGTATAAAGAAAAAGAATACAGTATCATTAAAATTAACCTTAAATAATAAAGGCCTGTCAACCACCAAACAAAACTCTCTTTATCTAATATATTTATAGAGACTAATATCAATAAAACTAATACTGAAATTCTTGGGTAAATTTCCTTTAAAACATTTCCAAAAACAGATTTCAATTGAACTCTCGACCAAGCGTAAAAAACTTCAAAATATGATGTTGCAAATGAAACTAAAAAGATTACCCAAACATAAGACTCTATTATAGGGTTTTGAAGAGATAAAAAATCTCCAATTAAATCATGAGCTTTAACAACAAAAAAAGTTACAGGAATAATGACAATTAAAGGAATGAAAATAATACTTGAAAGAAAGGAGTCTTTTGTTACTTTATCTTTGAAAGAACTATAAAATTTTATTATAGTATGCTGTGCTCCAAGAGACATTATTGGTTGAAGAAGATTAGAAGTAGCCAACAAAAAAACGACTAAACCATAATACTCATCTTTTAGAAATTCCGGGTAAAAATAAAGGGTATTTATGGCACCAATAACTAAAGCAACAGAAATAGTAAAGATATTCTTTGAAGTTTGCTTGATTACTATCCCCATTAATTAATAGTTTTTTTTAAAATTTCATCTACAGTTTCAGATAATTTATCAAAAGTATAATCACTTATTCCATCAGGTTTGAAATTATTTTTTCCAGCCTTATAATCAGAATAAAGTTCTAAAATATGATTTTTTAAATCAATTTTATTCGAATATTCAAAGACTCTTCCAGTTTTTGTTTTTTTAATAATTTTAGAAATATCACTATTTAAGTTAGAAAATGCTAAAATTGGACGTTTTACTGAAAAATAATAAAACAACTTTCCAGGAATTATATTATTTACAGAATCAATATTTACACTACTTAAAAGAAGAACATTTGCTTTTGAAATTTCTATATCTAACTTGTCTTTTTCTAAATACTTTTCAAATTCAACTTTTGATCCAATTAATTTTATATTATTATCATTAACAATTTCTTTGTCAAAATCTCCTATAAGCCTCACAGACAAATCATTAAAAAAAGCTTTATTTTCCAAGCAAATTTCGTTTAAAACTACCCATAAGTTTTTTGGATTTTGAATTGACTTCATTACTCCAGTATACATTATCAAAAACCTACCTGTATTCTTAGTTTCAATAAATGATTTAAAACCATTATAAATAGTGTGAGAATTTGAGTTAATTAAAGAATATTTTTTTGTTAAGGAAGGAGATGTTGTAATAATTGCATCTGCAGATTTCAAACATTTTTTTTCATATTCAACATGTCTTTTTCTTTGAAAAGATGACATCGGAAGCAGTTTGAACTGAAAAAAGTCTGACCATGGGTCTCTAAAATCAGAAATCCACTTGATACCTGTATTATTTTTGATATTCAAACCAGTTAAATGTGTGCTAAAAGGAGGAGCAGTTGTTATCAAACAATTGATATTATTTTTCTTTATATATACGGTTGCTTGTTTGCTAACTTTTTTGATCCAAAACATTCTTGAATCAGGAAAAAAAATATTAGCTCTAATCCATAGAATGATTCTTTTAAAAACACTTGAAGAATTAATATTATCAGAATTGTCTTTTTTTAAAAAACTAGTTGGTTCTAAAATTGGAATTTTAAAAACTTTTATTGACTTATCTATAGTATAACTTAATCTATTGTCGACTATTGGGTATTTCGCATCCTTAGCAGTGAAAACTGTTATATCCCATCCTTTTTTAATTAAGGAATTTGAAAAATTAAGCCAACGCTGAACACCTGAACCGCCAGAAGGAGGCCAATAGTAGGATATAATAAGAAGTTTGTTATTGATCATAATATTTCACTAGATTTTTTGAAATCAAATCGCTATTTAAATGATTCTCAATAGCTTGTAAACAATTTCTTTTCATTTTTAAACGTAATTCATTATTCTTATATAGATTTTTAACTTTAATTTTAAAATCACTTGAATCCTTAGATTTAAACAAAACACCTACTTCAAAATTTTCAACAAGCTCCTTTTGAGCATTAACATCGCTACAAACCAAGGGACAGCCAAAAGACATGTATTGAAAAACTTTATTAGCATAGGTTGTGTCGTGGTGAATATTTGAATGAAGTGGTGAAATTCCCAAATCAGCTGATTTTAAGTAAGAAGGAAAAAGGCTTTCATCCTTCCAGCCTTCAAAATCTATATAATTTTCAATATTGTTTTTATAAGCAAAACTTTTTAAATTATTATCATATGAGCTTGAACCTACTACAACTAACTTAATGTTTGGAATGTCCATTATTAAAGCTGGCATTGCATTTAAAACAGTATCTATGCCTCTTCTTTCTGATGTGTTTCCTAAATACAATAAAACAAATGAATCAGAATACTTATCTAAAACAGATTGATTTATAAATGGATTAGTATAAAAGCTCTTTGAAACAGAATTTGAAAAGACAATAACCTTATTACTATTGATCTTAATTCTATCAACTAATTCTCTTTTAGCTAAATCAGTAACTACTACTACAGAGTTAGAAATTTTACAATACTTTTCTTCAGCTTTTTTCCATTTAGATGGAGAAATAAATAGTTTTCCTAAAAAACTATTTACATGCTTATAGAACTTCATGATTTCAGGTCTGTTTTCATGTAAATCAAGAGTTATGTCTAAATCAAAAGAAGAATTAGCATAAAAAACTGAACTAGCAATTTGCAGATCATGAATATGTAAAACATCGATATTTTTATCTTTTATAAAATTTTTAATTTTTTTTGACATTATCCATTTATAAAATGGGAATGTATAAGCTAAAGCAGATAACTTGTAAGTAAATCTGGAACAATAAAATCTAACAACATTAATTCCATTAACAAACTCTCTATCATTAAAGGTTTTTTCAAAAGACAAACAGAATAAATAAATTTCATTACCAGAATCAATTAAAGCTTTTGCTTCATTAGTAACCCTAGGATCTGGAGGATAGGGTGCGTCAAGAATCATTCCAATTTTCATTACTAATATTCTTAAAGGTTTAGTACTCCCCTATAATAATTTGTATATTTTTCTTTATTTGGCCATTGTCCAGCTTTATCCCTTTCTGCATAAACTGCATAATATCTATTGGTAAAATTTCTTAATAAAGGTCTTATCCCCAACTTAAAAGATGGGTTTTTCCAAAATTCTTTTTTAATTATTTTCCAACCAGCTTTCTCCAATAACATATCAAATTGCCATGGCTCAAATTCATGATAATGTCGATCAAAAGGATCAGTTTTACTTTTATATGCCTTTGCAAACCATAAATTTACAGGAATAGTCAAAAAAATCCTTTTAACTTGAAGGTTCTTAAGTAAAGGATAAGGTGAAACCAAATGTTCTAGTATTTCAAAACCAGTAACCATATCCACATCCTTGGGTAAGATGATATTTGGATTTTCATCTAAATCTTCCCCACTAGTGTTATATACTTTATAGTCATTTTGTTTCATTATTTCAGAAAATGGATTGGCAACACCTAAATCATAGATAACAGAAGGAGAAGGACATACTTCTTTCAACATTTTTAGAGTATGGTCATACCTTTTATGTGGGAAAATTTTATACATTTTTTTTATTTAAAATAAATTTAATAATTATAAGTAATAATATTAAATAAGCAATTAAAGAAATAAATGATCCTCTTTTCACAACCAATGGGTTAAACTCAAACTTAATATCATGTGTACCCTTAGGGATTTCCATTCCTCTTAATAAGTAATTAACCTTATAATGATCTACTGGGATCTTATCAATATAAGCTTGCCAACCTTTATAATAAAAAGCTTCAGAAAAAACAGCAAATTGATCTGTTGAAGCATTAGATTTGTACAATAATTTGTTTGCAGTTCTAGAAATTAGTGAAATAGTATTTAAGCTGTCTAATTCAAAAGATTTTTGTTTCAAATAATCATTCTGAGAAACAGAATTAATTTTTAAGTCTACTTCAGCTAATGAAAGTAATTCATTTTCAGAATTTTCTACATGAATAATCTTGTGTACATACCATGCGTTTCCAAAATTATCAGGATTCCTAGTTACTCCTAACGGATTATCTGGATCATCCTTAATTATATATTTTACATTTAGCATGTTTAATACATCGAAATTCTCTTTAAGAATATAAAAGTCATAAAGATCTTGTATGCGCTTAGGTTTAGCAGCATGATAACCTGCTATTGATTTATGAAAATATGATGTTCTAGCATTTGAAAAACCTCTCTCTGGTTCAAAAACTCTATAATCAGAATTGTCTTGTAAAATTGCTTTATCTGCATTAGTAATTGTAAAAGGCACTTTTAAATTAGATTTTTTTACAAATTGATCAGCACTAACATATTCTTTATTAATACTCCATAGATCGAAAACAACCAGAATAATGATTCCATAAATAGCAAAGTTTTTGTTTAAAATATTTTTCAGATATGTAAATAGTAAAACAAATAAAACAAAGACAATTAAAAGAGATCTTAATGCATCTGCTTTCAATACAGCCTTTCTATCTTCTATTAGTAAATTTAAAATATCAGGATATTGTGAGAATATTTCAAAATTAGATTTAAAATCAAATAAATCATTCCCAAACAAATAGACAATTAATGTTAAAAAAGATACAATTCCGGTTAAAATATATAAAACTTTTAACTTGCTTTTTTTATCAATTTTCTCAGAAAAAAACTTATGAATTCCAAAAACTGCTACCAAGGGTATACAAAACTCTAATATTACTTGGATGGAAGAAACTGCTCTAAATTTGTCATAAAAAGGGAAGTAGTCAATCATTAAGTTAGTCAAGAAAGCAAAATTCTTTCCCCAGGATAATAAAAGCGATATTCCAATTGATGGTAAAAGCCAATTCATATTTATATTCTTAACCAGTAAGAGTCCTAAAAAAAATAAAAATAAAATTGAAGCTCCAATATATGCTGGAGCAGCTACAATTGGTTGATCCCCCCAATAAAGTCTAGAATATTGATAAACCTGTTGACCTTGTTGAGGGTCTAAAGTTTTAATAAAATCCATAAGTTTTGAATCGTCACTAATTCTATCTGAACTAGCCCCACCCATAAATTTTGGAATAAACAGATTGATACTTTCCAAAATTCCGTAACTATATTCCGTAATATATTCTTTAGACAATCCTGATAATGATTCCTTTTGAGAACCATCAGGGTTTATTGTTATTTCACTTTTACTTCTAGTACTAAATTCAGAGTATTCTTTTGTAGACAAAAGACCTGAAGCATTCATCATTAATGCTATAATAGAACTAAATGTAAATATTGAAAGGCAATAGAAAAAAATTTTAAAATCTTTCTTTTTTATTAAGTCAATAAAAAACACTAAAAACATGATCATAATAACAATCAGGGTATAGTATGTTATTTGATAATGGTTTGAATGAATCTGAAGACCTAAAGCCAGAGATGTTATTAAAAAACCTTTCAAGAAGTCTTTTTTAAAAATCATTAATACTCCCATTATAATTAAAGGCAAATATCCAATAGCAAGCGCTTTAGTATTATGGCCAACTCCTAAAATAATTATCAAATAAGTGGAAAATCCAAAAGCAATAGATCCAAATAAAGCATACTTATAATTAATTTTTAAAGAAATGATTAATAAATAAAAAGACAACATGTATAAAAACAAATAATCTGCAGGTCTGGGAAGAAAACGAATAGACTGATCGATTAATCTTAAAATATCGTAAGGATAAATTGCACTAACTTGAAAAGATGGCATTCCTAAGAAAGCATTATCCAACCAATAAGGTTCTTCATTAAAACTTTCTCTATGATCTACTATTTGTTTTGACATTCCAGTAAATTGGGAGATGTCAGGTTGCTTAATTCCTTTATTTGATATTACTGGATAAAAATATGTTAAAGAAAGAGATGCTAAAAAAACAATACATAATAAATGAAGGACTATATTTTTAAAGAATTTTAAATTCATATTAATCTAATTCTTCAAAATCAACGTATTCGCCAACTTTTTCTTTTTGACTTTTTTTAGGTTTTTTTTGTGTTTGATTAAATTCTTCATTCATATTTTGAAATTTATTTTTCATTTTATTTTCAAATCTCTTAATTACAAATGCTAAAATATAAGGACTCAATCTCTTAAGGATATAAGAAAAAATAATAAAAAAAAGAATAAACTTTAAAAAAGTGATCATTAGTAAATATTAAACAAAGTAAAAATACAATTAATGAAGTTAATTAATAATTCATTTTAGTGTTATTCTATAATATTTAATTTTATATCTTTTCATCCAATGAAATTGCAATACATATTAACATTATGTTTACTGTTAAGTTTTAAAGGGTTTTCTCAATACACTGAAACTATAAATTCTAACAGACCTGGTACTTCACAAGGAGCTTTTGCTGTAGGGAAAAACGTTCTTCAATTTGAAATTGGAGGTAAAATAAGTGACCTAAGTCATGTAAACTTTAAGAATTCAACCATTAATGAAACTCAGCTTAATTATATCATTCGTTATGGGTTTTTGAAAAATAAATTAGAAGTGATAATTAATGGGACATACAATCAAAATAAAAGCATAAACAAATTTATAAGTGAAGATGTAATAGAAGAAAAAAATTTAAACAAACAAACATTAGGATTTAAATATCTTGTGTTTGATCCTTTTAAAAATAAAAAATGGCATAGCGTAAGCTTGTTAAGCTGGAAAAAAAATAGAAGAATTAGATTAGTTGATTTTATTCCTGCATTATCTGTCTATGCTGGAGTTAATTATATTCCAAAAAATGGATACAGTTACGATGACCCTTTCACTTCTATTAAAAAAAGTGCAGAATACAATATCTTTAATCATAGTTTTTTTAATAAGGCTAACTGGAAAATGACAGAAAATGTAATAAGCCCAAAAGCTAGTATAATAACTCAAAATCATTTTATCGGAAAATGGGTCTTGGTTAACAATATAACCCTAGATAGAATAGGAGATAAAAATCCTATTTTAAACTATATAACTACACTAACACATAATTACAACAACCCGAAGTGGTCTTCATTTATTGAATACGAAATGATTAAAAATGATATATACGCAGATAATTATTATAAATTTGGTGTTGCGTTTTTATTAAACAGAAATTATCAGTTTGATTCTAGTATAGGCACCAATATTAAAGATACTCCTAGAAATTTGTATTTTAATTTTGGTTTATCTACAAGGCTAGACTGGTATAGAGATGAGATACCTGTTGATAAAGAAGAAATAAAAAAAGAAAAAGAAAAAAAGAAAAAATTAAAAAAAGAATCTAAACTATTAAGAAAATCAGATAAAAAGAAAAAGAAATCTGACAAAAAAGAAAGTAAATCTATTAAAAAAGCTGCTAAAAAAAATAAATGATTTTTATAAAAATAGCTACAACATTAGAAGATTATAAAGCTTTTGTAAACTTTCCGTTCAAACTTTATAAAAATTCTAAATACTGGGTCCCTCCTATTTCAAATGAAGAACTTGAAATGATGGATAAAACAAAAAATCCTGTATTTAAAAATGCCGAAGCAGAGTATTTTTTAGCATATAAAAACAATGAAATTGTTGGAAGAATAGCTGCAATAGTTCATTGGTTAGAGGTTAAAGAGCAAAATAAAAACAAAGTACGTTTTGGCTGGTATGATGTAATTGATGACTTAGAAGTTTCAAAAAAACTAATTGAAGCAGTTATAGAGTTTGGCAAGGAAAGAAAGTTGTCTTTTATTGAAGGACCTGTAGGTTTTTCAAATATGGATAAAGCAGGTTTACTGACTCATGGTTTTAATGAATTAAGCACTATGATAACTTGGTATCATAACCCATACCAGAAGGAACATCTTGAAAAATTAAAAATGAAGAAGCTAGCTGAATGGGTTGAATATAGAATTCAAATATTTGATGAACAGAAAGCTCCAAAAAAAGTAAAAAGATTTTCCGACATAATAATGAAGCGTTACAATCTTCATCAATTGAATTTTAAAAAAACAAATGAAATTGAACCTTATTTTGATGAAATGTTTGAATTATTAAACCAAACTTATAATACTCTTCAAACTTTTGTTCCAATTCAACAATACCAAGTTGATCATTATAAGAAAAGATATTTGAGATATATTCATCCTGATTTTATTAAAAGTGTTGCTGATAAAGATGGGAAATTAGTTGCATTTGCTATTACAATGCCCTCGTTTTCTAGAGCTCTTAAAAAGATGAATGGTAAATTATTTCCATTTGGTTTTTTAAGAATTTTAAAATCACAAATTTTTAATAATAGAGCTTCACTATATCTAATTGGTGTACATCCAGATTATCAAAACAAAGGAGTTACTGCTATTTTATTTAATGACTTACAAACTATGTTTAATAAAAGAGGAATTAAAGAAGTAGAAACAAACCCAGAACTTATTGAAAACAATTCAATACAAGCATTTTGGAAGAATTACGAAAGTGTATTACATAAGAAAAGAAGTACATTCACAAAAGAGATTTAATGACTAACCAAGATACAATTATAGCATTAGCTACGCCAAATGGTCTTGGAGCAATTTCAGTTTTAAGAATTTCTGGAAAAGAATCCATTTCAGTCACTGAAAAAGTATTTAAAGCTAAAAATAACAAGCTTTTATCAAAGCAGGATTCCCATACAGTTCATTTAGGTCATTTAATAAACAAAGGACATCAATTAGATGAAGTATTAGTAACTTTATTTAAAGGACCTCACTCCTACACTGGTGAAAACACTATTGAAATTTCATGTCATGGCTCAACATATATCCAAAAAGAAATAATCAATTTATTTATTGATAATGGAATTAGAGTTGCTAATCCGGGAGAATTTACTTTAAGAGCCTTTCTTAATGGTAAAATGGACCTTAATCAGGCTGAAGCAGTTGCAGACTTAATAGCTTCGGAAAATGAAGGATCCCATAAATTAGCGATGCAACAAATGAAAAGTGGATTTAGTGATGATTTAAAAAAATTAAGAGCTGAATTATTACACTTCTCTTCAATGATTGAACTTGAGTTAGATTTTTCTCAAGAAGATGTTGAATTTGTTGAAAGAGATGAATTTAAAAAACTAACTAATAAAATCAAATTAGAATTAAACACACTTATAAACTCCTTTCAATCTGGAAATGTTTTAAAAAATGGTATTTCAGTTGCTATAGCTGGAAAACCAAATGCAGGAAAATCATCCTTATTAAACACATTACTTAATGATGAAAAAGCAATAGTTTCAGATATTCCTGGCACTACTAGAGATAGCATCGAAGATTCATTAATAATTCAGGGGATCAATTTTAGGTTTACAGATACAGCTGGACTAAGAGAAACAACAGACTTTATAGAATCTAAAGGAATAGAAAAAACAATAAATAAAATAAAAAATGCTAAAATTTTACTTTATCTATTTGACGCTAACGATACTAATGTTAATGAGATTAAATCAAGTATAAATAATTTTAAAAGAGATGATCTTTCAATTATTTTGGTCAGAAACAAAATTGATTTAATTAATCAAAATTCTAAACTGTTAGATAACATAAAATCTATAAGTAAATCTCAATTACTTGAAATTGAAGCAACTGATGTAAAATCAGTTGAATCACTCAAAATAAGACTAATTAATGAAGTTGAATTATTAAATCCATATACAGACATAATAATTAGTAATTCTAGGCACTACGAAGCTTTAATAAAGGCGCTAAGAGCTATTGAGGAAGTAAATAAAGGTCTAGTTGATAATATTTCAGGTGATTTACTTTCTGTTGATATAAGAAGAAGTATAAATCATTTATCTGAAATTACTGGAGAAATAACTAATGATGATGTACTCGGAAATATCTTTGCAAACTTTTGTATTGGTAAGTAACAGCACTACTCA